>Ga0172367_10003009_pt1 | contig 22423 bp, 20 predicted proteins | sample Lak10m_FD_114542 | JGI IMG/M metagenome (GOLD analysis project Ga0172367, IMG submission 114542) | Freshwater microbial communities from Kabuno Bay, South-Kivu, Congo - kab_022012_10m | ecosystem: Environmental > Aquatic > Freshwater > Lake | place: Democratic Republic of the Congo: South-Kivu... | reverse complement strand
TGGCTTTGATTGCCTATCTACTCGTGCAGATATTACGATTCAGTTTAAAAACAAGCATCTCAATCACAGACGCGATGGCTGTTGTTGGAACGCTCTTACTTTTAAAAGAGCCTATTTCTAGGCAATTAGGGAAGCTTCCTCGAGTCACACGATATCCGCCAACTCCTCAACTCTCTTTCCCTTGGTAGGGTCGCGAACCGGACAGGAGTGGAAGCAACTCTATTGTCAGAGAACGAAGAGTTGAAAAATCTCGCCGATGCACTGATACAAACACGAGAAGAAATCGGTGAAATTCTCGCCCGTACTGCCGATAAACGAAGCAAAGTACAAAAAGCACATGAAGAACTAGAAACATCACAAGAAGCTCATTCAAATAATGACCCCCATGTCAGAGCAAGTCTCCAAAATGTAGGCACACAGATAAAACAAGAGGTTGCAGCTGGAGCTCAGCAAGAAGTGCTCTTGAAAAAGGAATTTGATCGGATCTCCACACTACAAAAAGATGTCGATACCGCAATAGCGGGGAATTTGGCGGTACTCAGCCAGAAACGCGCGCTCTTATCTAAAGACACTCTAGATCAAATGACACAGAAACTCATCAACTCAAAACAAGCCCAAGGCGGCTCAAAATGGAGCAAATTTCTAACCAGTGTTTTTCAAGACAAATCGCAGGAAGAGCCTCCACACGACCTACTTGACCTTCTTGAAACTTACCCAGAAGAAATGAATGTATTGGGCAATGCTCCTACTCCATTTGGAAACGCTCTCAAAAACATCGAAACACAAGAAAACGACGCGAATAAAAGAATTGCGTGGATTCACGACCTCGTAAATAAAAAACATTTTTTTCTCATTTCTGAAAATGAAAATATCGACGATATCGTTGCTCATCCCGATCCTAAATCCCTAGTTATTCTTGAATGGCCAAAACGAGGAAGAGGTCTCTCATCATTTAATCTGAATGATCTTGGCAACCTAAAGCAAAGTCCGTTCTCAGAAAAACGAGCTCTTTGGGATGTTCAAAAATTTGATTCGATTGTAAAAAAGCCAAATTATCTGATCTTTGAATATACAAACAAAAAATATGTAGATCTTTTTCGACTTTCTCGACCACATCCAGACCTCTTGGCTCATCTAGATCCAGAATCTAATCCTTATTCAAAGAAAAAGCCCATAATAGATTTTGTTCTCTCGGAAACCGACGAAGAACTCTCAAATCAAATCAATACATCTACTGGTGAATCCGCTCTATCAATCGAGAAACAAATTCAACTTATCGATCAAGGAGATCTGAGATCACTGCAGTTTTTTGCCCAGGAAGAAAAAACGCAGCTTTTAAAGGCCTCAGAACACCTTCGCAAACAAATCGAAAAGACAGAGAAATACCTATCTGACCTGAAAGCATCGAGTGCTACTTTAGACCTAAGCTCAGTTCAACACCTCACACAGGTTCATGAAAAACTCAGTCAAAAAACAAGAAACTTAAAAAAAACGCGAGCACTCTTGCAAGATGCTTATGATCGCCTTGCAAAAATCTCTCGCTCGGGTCCAGAACCACGGTTTCAAAATGATAAAAGGCATTTACAGATTTTTTTAGAAGGAATCGATGCCCAAATTTTTACGACCAAAGCTCTCCTTCAAAATCTAGAAACACTGCAGGTGAGGATTATCGAGAACGATCCTACTTATTCTCAGCAGCGCTAAGTGGTTTTTTTACCAACCTCAAAATCTGGGTTGAGTTGATCGAGACGATCTTTAATCTGTTTTTCAAGGCCAGATTCTTTGGGCTGGTAAAAACGACGACCAATTAAAGCTTCAGGGAGATGAGTTTGGCGGGCTCGAGCGCCTGCCTCCGAATGAGCATAGCGATAACCTTGGCCATAGCCTTCTTTTCGCATGAGGCCTGTCACAGCATTTCGAAGATGCATCGGTACCGGAAGCGCTCCTGATCGACGAACTTCTGCGATCGCCTCATTAATCCCCTGATAACTCGCGTTACTCTTGGGTGCCATAGCAAGATAAGTGACGGCTTGAGCTAAGTTGATTCTCGCTTCGGGCATTCCTACAAACTCAACAGCATCTTTGACAGAAATCGCTACCTGAATGGCCCGAGGATCGGCATTACTGATATCTTCAGATGCCAAAATGACCAATCGGCGTGCAATAAAAAGAGGGTCTTCTCCTCCTTCGAGCATTCTTGCGAGATAATAAAGCCCAGCATGAGGATCACTATCGCGGATGCTTTTGATAAAAGCAGAAATCACATTGTAGTGTTCTTCTCCTAATTTATCATAAGGAATCGGCTGACGCTCCAATGCAGATTCAAGAGCCTGCTGAACTTGCTCTATTCCCATCGGAATCTGACTTCCTACTAGAGAAATATTTTCGAGCGTTGTGAGAGCACGTCGCGCATCTCCTTCTGAGGTCTCAGCCAACCACCGAATCGCATCAGGAACAAGCTTCAAAAAACCGCCTAAACCGCGCTCAGGATCCTGAAGAGCTAATTGAATGATCTGAACTAATGATTCTACACCTAGCCGTTCCAATCGAATGACTCGAGCTCGTGAAAGTAAGGCCGAATTGAGTTCAAAAGAAGGATTTTCGGTCGTAGCACCAATCAAAGTAACAGTGCCGTCCTCTACATGAGGCAAAAGTGCATCTTGTTGAGATTTATTAAAACGATGAATCTCATCGATAAAAAGAATTGTTCTCCGACGACTCATTCGAAGAATTTCTCGAGCTCGTGCTACAGACTCCTTGATTTCCTTCACTCCGGATAACACAGCGCTCAAAGATTCAAAGCCAGCTTTCGTCTGACCTGCAATGATTTGAGCAAGAGTGGTTTTTCCTGTTCCAGGAGGTCCCCAAAGAATCAACGATGGAACTCGATCGGCAGCAATCCATTGCCGAAGAGGCTTGCCTAGTCCGAGGACTTTTTCTTGCCCGATAAATTCTTCTAAGGACCGTGGGCGCATCCGGTGGGCCAGTGGACTTCTTGGCCCTTCTACTCCTAAATTCCGACTCAATGACTGAGTTTCCTGATCTGCATAATCAAATAGATCTGATGACAATTGCGACTTCCTTGCTTATGGTACGCGTATTTACTAGATTTACCCAATGAAGCAAAAAACAAATACAAAAACTACCCCAACCAAACCTAAAAAAATTGGTTTTGTCATCAAACGCCACCAGTCCGAGGCAGCTGCAATGGCCATTGATGTTGCTCGTTTTGTGATCTCTCGGAGCGCGCAGGTTTATATGCCGACCGAAAGCTCCTCTATTGCAAGAATTCTTAAACAAGAGACAGAACAGAAAAAGCGCAAGAATATCCATGTGATCGACAAAGCCGCACTAGTCGATCACTGTGATTTGATTGTGGTACTAGGCGGCGATGGTACCTTTCTGAGCATTACCCGATTAATGAGGTCACGAAGCATCCCTGTGATGGGGATCAACATGGGCCAACTCGGGTTTTTGACTGAGATCAAAAAAGCAGAGGCCATTTCGACCTTAGCTGCAATCATGGATGGCATTCCTCCTATCATCAGCGAACGAGCACTTTTAGAGATCACATTAAAGCGAAATAAAAAGATCATTTATCAGGGGCCTGTCATCAATGATGCCGTCATCTCCAAGGGAGCGATCGCCCGAATCATTGGACTCCAAATTGCTGTCAACGGCAAATGGGCTCACAACGTCAGAGCGGATGGAATTATTGTCAGCACCCCTACAGGATCAACGGCATACTCACTTGCTGCGGGAGGACCTATTGTTGAGCCTTCGCTCAATGCTCTTGTACTCACCCCGATTTGCCCACATAGCTTGACTCATCGACCGTTAGTGATCTCAGATCATTCCGAAATTGAGATCAGACTCAACGACCGGCCAGGACATGTTTTACTCACCTTAGATGGGCAAGATGCGATCGACATGAAACAAGATGATTTGGTAATCATTAAAAGATTTAAAAAACATTCGCTTCAATTGATCTCATCCCCTACTCGGGATTATTTTAGTTTACTTCGAGAGAAGTTAAAATTTGGAACACGCGACTAATGCTAGAGACTTTATCTATAAAGAATATTGCGATTATTGATCACGTAGAGATTACCTTCCAAAATGGACTTAATGTCCTTTCAGGGGAGACGGGCGCCGGAAAGTCGATTGTCATTGAAGCCATTGCCCTTCTTCTTGGAAGCCGAGCGAGTTCAGAACTCATTCGTTCGGGATGTGATGAAGCCGTGGTCCAGGGAGTTTTTAATATTTCTGAAATTCCTTGGCTTCCTCGACGATTGGAGAAGCAGGGGTTTACATCACACGAAGATGCTTCTTGCCTCCTCATTAAAAGAATCGTTCATAAAAATGGAAAGCATCGTATTTACATCAATGGAGAATTAGCAACACTTTCAATCCTTCAGGAGCTTTGCGACGGATTAATCGATCTCTGCAGTCAGCATGAACATCAATCACTCACCAAATCTAATCGACAGCTCGAGTTGCTGGATCGCTACGGTGGAGCTTTGGATCTTGCAAAAAAAATGACCGAAAGTCATCGTAAACTTCAAGACTTAAAGACAGAATCACAATCTCTGCAACAATCCGAAAACGAAAGAGCTCGCCGAGCTGATTTTCTTAAATTTCAAATTGAAGAACTCCGCTCCGCAAATCTCGAATCGGGAGAGGACGACAAACTTCACATCGAAAAACAACTGCTTCAATCTGCCGAAGTTCGAGTTCAAACGGCTGAGTCTGCGCGAAAAATTATCGAAGGGGACGAAGAAGGTGTTTTAATTGGGCTTAGGGGAGCCCTCCAAAAAATTCGCTCTCTTGCGCAGCTAGACGAACAAGCTCTTTCACTGCAAGAAGGATTAGATCGCGCCTTAGCAGAGGCTGAAGAGGTCGGCATTGCACTCAACCGATACATGGCTTCGACTGACCTCAATATCGAACGACTCGAGACTGTTCAAGATCGCCTCTCATTAATAGCCAATTTGCGCCGGAAATATGGTGTCACTGTCGATTTGATGATTGGGACCTTAGCACGACTCGAAAAAGAATTGAATTCGCTAGGCGATTCAGAAGAACGCTTGGGCACGCTCAATCTTGAAATTCAACGGGCATTAACAGAAATGCGGAAAATTGGAAAAAAACTTTCTTCCATACGACAAAAGTACGCCACAGTACTGAGCGAATCCGTTACACAAGAGCTGAAAGACCTCAATATGAAAGAGGCTCGTTTCAAAGTAGATCTTTCTATCGAAGAAAATCCGGAAAAATGGAATGCAAGCGGTGCAGAAACGATTCAATTTCTAGTACGAACCAATCGGGGTGAGCCTGAACGTCCACTTGGAAAAATTGCATCGGGCGGCGAACTTTCGCGCCTTCTTTTGGCCATTCGTAGAGTCATCTCTGACAAAGGTGGAATAGGAGTTTACCTTTTCGATGAAATTGATGCTGGAATTGGCGGTCAAACTGCATTTCAGGTAGGAAAAAAACTGAAATCCGTTGCAAGTTACAATCAAGTCATTTGCATTACTCATCTCCCACAGGTGGCTTCTTTTGCTGATCATCATCTTGTGGTGAAAAAAGCAACTCAGGGTAAACGAACTAAGACTGAAGTCATTCACCTCACCCGCGCAGAACGAAGAAGTGAGCTAGCTCGAATGCTCGGCGGACCAGAGCTCACTCGCAAAAGCCTAGAAAATGCAGCAGAACTTTTGGAACTCGCAAAATCTTAAAGTGGTTCACGATAAATTTTCTCACTCCCGATATCCCAGCGCAGAATCGAGCCATGAAGTCGAGGGAAGCCTACATTAATGTACTGTCCTGCTCTGTCTCCAATCAAAAACTGCATCTCGTCAAGATCATGGCAGTGCCCCAACGCTACAAAGTCGTAACCTTGTGCTAATTTCTCAGCTGCATAACTTCGATAAAGACATCGAATCCGTTCTCGCTCCTCGAGTGAAAAATCTGTGACTAAAATAGGTTTATTCTCGCGACTATACCGACTACTGGTTCGACCAATTCGATCCAGCCATGATCCCGGACATAATAAAATAAAAAATCTCATGACAAAGCTTCTAAAAAAAGCTCGAAGGAGTCGATAACCATAATCCGAACGATCAACTGTATCGCCGTGAGCTACAAAAATCCTTTGATTTCCGAATTGAAGCGAGAGCTCTTTTGCATGAAGCGAAACAGCAGAAAGCCTTTTGAAGGCCCCTCGCATTAAAAAATCATGATTTCCTTCAATATAATGAATTTTTACTCCACGATCTCCGGCTAAAGAAAGAGCATTAAAAAATTCTGAATAACGTTCTCGAAATAGTGATTTATTCCCAACAAAGAGATCAAAAATATCTCCAGCCAAAATGACCGTATCGCCCTGAGCAACTCTTTTGTTCAATAAAGTAAGTAATGACCGATAGATCGGGTCATTAGCATCCAAGATATGCAAATCTGAGAAAATGAACAGACTCATAGGCCTCTCATCTACTGGGATTATTGAGCTATTAAATTGGCGACACTATACGGGTCTACTTTTCGTTCTATGAGTTGCTGTAGCAATTCTTTTCCTGAATTAGTTTCAAATGCTTTTTTAACTGATTGCTCCAGTCGCTCACTTAAAATATCGGCAACTTCATTCTTTAAAAAATCGATGGCTTTGATCTGATTCATGCCACTCCGCATTAAAAAATGCTGATGAGCGGCTATTTGCTCAAGAAGTTTAGCCACTCCTACATCACGAACTGCTTCGGTCTTACAAACAGGAATGATCCAACTGTTTTCATCGTGGGGATTCATCCCAACCAAAGTAATCAGTTCCTTCACCAGTTGATCTGCTTCAGGGCGATCACTTTTATTGAGGGCAAAAACATCAGCAATTTCCATCAATCCAGCCTTCATCACCTGGATGGAATCACCACTTTCAGGAACTAAAACCACAATGACCGTTTGAGCTAAGCGAAGAATATCGAGTTCTGTCTGCCCTACTCCGGCTGTCTCAACTAAAATGACATCAAAACCAGCCGCATCTAAAACTAGAACAACCTCTTTGGTGGCATGAGAGAGCCCGCCATGTTTGCCGCGGGTTCCCAAAGAACGAATATAAACCCCGGGGTCTGACGCATGTTGTTGCATCCGAATTCGATCCCCCAAGATTGCCCCTCCTGAAAAAGGACTTGAAGGGTCGACTGCAACCACTGCCACTCGTTTGCCTTGAGCACGTAATTGAGCCACCAAACGATCCACCAAGGTGGACTTCCCTGCTCCAGGAGGTCCTGTAATTCCCCATACTTCGGCCTTCCCAGTATGAGGATAGAGCGAAGCCATGAGCCCAGAAACGTCGACGTCCCGATTCTCCACCTTTGAAATCAAACGAGCAAGAGCCAGGCGGCCCCCCGCTAACATGTCTTCAACTAGCTTCATAAAAATCTTCTTATCAGATCCTATTTTAGAATTCGCGAGAAAATCCCGATAGGAGGGATATGGAGACTGATACCATTAACCCCGTTGTCATTTTAAAAGGTCTGGCACTCCTCACCGCGATCCCTATTGTAGCTATGGCGCTGTGGGGCGAGTATTTTTCGAGGTATATCGAGGAAATCAACGAGGATCCTTCTGAAATTGAACCTCAAGATGAAATCCAAAAAATCCGCCTAGCCACCTTAGTTGCACTCATGCTCCAGATGTTTTTATTTCTTGCGGCAACCGAAATTCGTAAAACTTACCCGCTCATCACTACTGGATTATTTACAACAGTCACTCTCATCCATCTCTGGCAACAGAGTTCAATGGAACAACGACTCAAAACTCATTTTAAGTCAAACATTGAAACCTCAAAACCTTTTATTCAGACAGTAAGAACCTTTTTCTGGGTAACTGCTCCTGGAATCATCTATGTAGCAATTGTCGTTTTTAGCGTGTCTTTTTTCATTGCATTGGCTCAAGTGAATCATCTTCATACCCCCTGGAATATCACGCTGATCCTAACAGGACTCAGTGTTGGCGTACTGGGCGGATTAGCAACTAGCTTTGCATTAGGCCCTCTTCAAATTCGTAAAATGTTTCCATCTACTCCCCTGTCAGATGATGTAATCAGAACTGAAATTGAATCACATTTTAAGGAAAGAGCACTGAGCATCCCTGGACTTTGGGTGATTAATCTCGAAGGAGTCCAATCTCACAATGTCATGATTGCTGGCTTTAAAGAAGGTCGAGGCTTTCTGAAGCCTGCTCTCTTCATCTCTGAACCGCTGTTAGGGCTACTCACTCCTGCGGAATTAAAAGCTATTATTCTTCATGAAATTGCTCATATCCAACTCGGACATCTCAAAAACCGATTTCTATTATCATCAGGTTTAATTTTGAGCTCAAGCATCCTTTCTGGCGCCTTAGCTCTCCTCTGTCATTTTGCATTTCCAGGTTCAAGTTTTTCTTCATGGGTAGCGCTCATCACTCTGATCGCTTGTTTTAGTGCAGCAATCAAAACAATCGAGCATCAAGGAATCCTGCACGAGATTGAAGCAGACATTCGTGCTGTCACATCCGGTGCTCGCATCGAGGATCTAGAAAGCGCCCTCTACAAACTCGACGAACTCAATCAGGTCAATTCCCGCGGAAATCATCAACTTCACACGGAAAGCCGCATTAGGATTTTAAAGGATCACTTCTCAAAAAATATTCATCCCAACATTAGATCCGAATCAGAGACAAGAAATGCAGCTTAGAAAAAGCCATTCTTTCATCTGCACTCTTGATCTCTGCCTGAGCGGTTGTTCGACCCATCGTATTGTTCCTTCTTCTTTTGACACCATCTGCACCCTTCTAAGCAGAGCTTTCATGGATCAATTCAAGGATTCACATTACTTCTTGTGGGCAAATCAACATTATCGCCAGCTAAGGCAATCATATTTTTTTAAAAACCGCGAAGAAAGGCATGAAGCAACTCTACTCAAAATCGATGATCTGATTCTTAACTATCCGACTCATGCAAAACTTTATGAAATAAAAGGAGCCTAGCATCGCCATGAAAATACAACGACGCATGATTCGATCTCCTTTGCCGTTTTTCACGTATCTATCGACAATCTGTATCTTGTTCGTACAGACGTCGAACGCTCTGGCTGTTAATACGACGATCGAAAGCATTCAAAATTCAACTGAAACACAAATCAGAAATTTGCTCCAACCTTTGATCAATCAATACTGCAAAAACGACTGCAAACTTCTTTCAATTGAAACAAAATTTGAGCCTATACGTCATCAAAAAACTCAGCCAAGAATTACTGATTTAGATTTATGGACAAAGAAAAAAATAAAAATTTCCTCTGCAAAAATATCTCTTCTCATAGACGAAAAAACTCGCCCTTCAGGGCAGAAAAAACTCATTAATCTTTTCAATCATTTACTCAACACTCTTCCATTCAAAACTCAACTTGAAACAAAACTGACTCTATTTCCACAAGAATCAGGATCTGAAAAACAAATCGCAAAAATTAGAACTAAAATCTCTCAACGAATTCAAAATACGATTTCAGAAATCATTAGAGATTTCTGCCCAAGTCAATGTATGTTCACTAATCTACAATTCATCACAGATGTCATTCATCGTGATGATCTTCAAACTCACCCCACCAGAGAACTGATTGAGGATCATGGCATGGTACTCAAAGTCGAAGAAATATCAGGCACACTTCTTCTTGATGAAAAGCTTTCAGCAGAAGATCAAAAGACGATTTTTGAACTCATCCGTTTAAAAGTGGCCTCATTAGGGGAGTTCAATCTCTCATCAAAAATCATCAAATTTCGAAATAATTCTCAGCCTTCTATGCTTGATCCCGCGACTGAGAATCGCCAAGTCGCTTCAAACATTGAACTAAATGATAAAATTCAACATGAAACCATAGAGCTAAGCTGGTTTAACTTGATTTTAATAGGATCACTAGGCTCTCTTTTGATCTTATTGACTTACAAAAAACTCAGATCTCTCCCTCCTACAAATATCGCTCCCACAGCAGATTCAAAGTCTCTTCATGACTCTGAGGTTCTCGTCGAAATTCTACAAAAAAGCGATTTCGATACTCAGAGAAACATTCTCAAACTTGTCAAAAAACTTTATCCAGACACATTACAGGCTTTAAAAAGCAAATGGGTCACGATCGACTTATTGCGTTACTTGCAAGATCATCAAGTTTTAGAGGTCATACTGAACTTGACTCGTAAAGAAAGTATTGAATTCCTCATGGGGACTTCATCCAATTTAAAATATTTTATCCTTTCGAAACTCCCAAATCACTTTGCATCTGAACTTCAAGAAGACATGCATCAGGTCCGTTTAATAAGCAAAGAACTCTCTGCCATTTCAGAACGCACTGTAATCCAACGTATTCAGCGTCTTGCTGATCAAGGATTTATTTCAATTATTGAAATAAATGATCGTCTTTTTTCTGATGTTTTAGGAGCTTCTGAGACTTCTGATCAAGATATCAACTACATCAAAAAAACATCCGTTTGATGTCATTTCATTCCTAGTTTCATAGCAACGATTCGTCGGCAAGTACTGCCCATTGACCCTATTTAGGAGCCCTGGGAACCTAGAAATAGGGGTCTAAAGAAATTTGAGGAGAATCGAAAATGCTATGGAATTGCCCACATTGTAATATCAAATTGAAAGTTGTAGATGAAAAGGTCGGTACAGGATGGACTTTTTCACGCTGTTGCAAATGTGCAGGAATCGCTTTAATTAGAAAGCCCGAAGCCAGCGTTGTAAAAGTAGATCGCGTTCCTTCGGGAGAAAGTATTCTCCTATCTGAGATCTGTGAACTACCACAATCAACACTCTCAGAACTTTCTAAAAATCCATCCATTCATGTTCATGATCAACCGCAATCTCCCGTAATTGAAAATCAGGATTACAGATCGGTTGAACGTGCTCAAACTACTCAACGTCGCACCATGGGCGCTATCATCACCATTTGTGCCGTCATTACTGTAGCATCGGGGATGTACCTTTACATTGAAAGTCAAAATAGAGACGAGAAAGCCGCAATAATAAATGAGCAAGCTAGCGCCGAAGAACCAAAAGTAGAGTCAGAAGAAAAAACAGTACCAGTAGAGACTTCAGCAAACATCATGAACGGGCCTTCAACTTTGGCAGCTACAACTCCATCTTCAAATGAAGAACATGAAGTTGTCGATCAAGTCAGCAATCAAGCAATGGCTCCAGTACGACCAACGGTCGTGAGTGAAAAGCCTGAACTCGCTCCATTAATTGTAAGACCTAATGCAGAGGATGTAGAATTTCGATCAGAACCTGGTCCCGATTACGAAAAAATTGGAAAAGCAGATTCCAAGCAAAATTATGTCGTACTGGACTGGAGTAATCAATGGTTTAAGGTACGACTTCCATCTTCTAATTCAGCTGCTCAAGTAGGCTGGGTGAGAGCGGATCAGGTCGAAGTCGTTTCTTCTGCGCCTCAATCGACCACGCTAAATTCAGGCCCGACTGTAAGCGAATAATTAATGATTTGGATCACATCTCCAAATCTGAATTTGTTTTGCCGGATAGCGCCATCGTTTCTTTTCGAGCTGACCCATCAAACGACATGACGCCTGACTAAAGTCAGGAGGAGTACTATAGCGATTATCTGCAACAAAAAGCACTGAAGAAGAGAGACGAGCTCCACTCTTCTCTCTTCTTTCAGTCACTTTTAAATCCGGCCATTCATCGTTTGATTTGAGATCCGTTGGGATCATTGTAACTTGGGTTAAATTTTTTAAAGCAAAAGCCGCTTGAGATGCGGTTTGGTAACGAGATCCGATCACGGGTAGTTTCAATAAAGCATCCCCATTACTCTGTGAGCGAATCCACCGAGGCAGCTCCTCCCATCCATATAAATCATTTGAAACATCCAATCGTGGATCATACTGAGACTCTGAGATGACCATACCGAGCCAGGGAAAATGACAACTCAGAAGAACTAATGCACCTAAAACACAACCATAAATCTGATGAAACCTACCCAATCTTTGTAGAAACGGTGAAGAAGATACCCCAAGTTCTCGTGCCATCAATAGCGCTGCTGGCCACCACACAATAAAAGACCAATGTGGCTTAAAATCCGCCATCAGCGGTTGCAAACAGAAAACCATCGCGGAAGGCAATAGCCAAACCAAAACATAAAAATAGGCAGGCTGATCTTTTAATTTTCTCAAGCTCCTCAAACTACGAACGACGAGCCAAAAAGAAAAAAATAAGAGTACCGGCCCTGCGGCTACAAACTGAATGAATAAATAACGAAGATACCGAATGATCGAAAAACTATGCCCCTCTTGATGACGGTCACGAATTTGCCAAAGAATTGAACTCCAATCATGAGTAGCATTCCAAAAAAATGTCGGAAAAATCCCAACACAAACCCCTAAAATCAATGCCGCCCATCCATTGAATCGCCTATCAGAAGGAGCCCAAATTAAAAGAGAAAGTCCCGCAGACCCTACTCCTAGGACAGCAGAATATTTTGATAAAAGAGCGAGCGCTGCCCCTAATGCTATTCCGATACTTGTGAATGGCGAAGTTTTTTCACAAAAACAAAGCTTCCAAATAAAAGTAAAAACAAGTGTCCAGCCTAGAAATAGCGGCAGATCAGGAACCATCATCCAAGAAAATGAAAAAATTCCTGCAAAAGAAATAAGACTTAATCCAGCAATCAGCATTTTTTCGCTGGGAGTCTGAAGACACTTGAGCCATCTTAAACCTAAAGCAAGCGTCAAACTCATACAAAAAATCCCCGGCAACCGCACTAAGCCAGGACTTTGCCCGCCAAAAATTTTCTCACTCAGCGCAATTAACCACGCAACAGCAGGCGGATGAAATGCATATCCAAACGACGGTTTTTGAGCCAAAACCCAATAATAAGCTTCGTCATCTGTCAGCCATAGAAGTGATCCATGAATCAACATCAACCCAAAAAATAAAATGGGAAGGCTAAATTCAGGATACTCTTTCCAAAAGCGTGAGAGTTTCAACATGAGAAGTTTGAGGAAAGAAGTCATAAGGAATAATCCTATTCACACGATAACCTGAATTACAAAGAATCGATAGATCTCGAGCCAAAGTGCCAGCACTACAAGAAAGATAGGCAATCGCATCAGGACGAAATGAATGAGATAACCATTGTGTCACTTCAGGCTCAATCCCTAAACGAGGTGGATTCACGAATACAAATCGTCGCCCAGTCTTTATTTTTGAACTAGAATTAAGCCAATCTTGAATCTGAGGAATCCGCTCACTTGATCGACCTTGAAGGCAACTTTCTGTGCCCGCATTTTTCCAGGCGTTTTTGACAGCTTCACCATTCAACTCTACACCTAAAGTTTGCGCACTCGACAATTGCCATTTTTTTAAAGAAATACCGATTCCAGAACAAAGATCCACAACTCGATCTTCTGAACATAATTTAAAAAAACGAGAAACTTCGTCTAATGCTTGTAAATAAAGATTCGGGATCAGTTGTTGAAAACTATCAGGTCCATACTCAAACGAAAAAAACTGGCCGGGTTCTAGCTCTAATGAAAACTGTGATCGTTCTTGTCCCAAAATCAAGTGCCATCCACGATTCGAAAAAACACGCTCCCCTGCCGCAGGGTTTAAATTACCCCAAACACCGTCTAGTCCAAGAGACGAAGGATCCCACCCTTTCTCACGACAAAAAATCTCGGAGAAACCAGGAAGTTCCTCCCAAAACTTGGGTGACTTCGGAGATTTCAAAACTAAAGTCGCAAGTTTTCCTGAAACCGTGACAAAAACGAGAGGAAAATGACTGGGCAATACAGAAATCAGCCCTTGAATAACTCGACGAATCGATTCTGAATGAATCGGGCAATTCGGTATCGAAATGACCTCGTATAATCTTTTTCCTTGTGCGGAGATGCCGTTCTGCACTCGCAGACCCAGTTTCCACTTTTGAGTAGAAGGATCCCACTCTGCTCGTAAACAGGTTTTATTGCGATAATTCAAAATCTGATCTGAAACCCGCAAGCTCTCAATTTGATTTTTCCAGTCACTTAAACGAGTCGATAACCAACCCATTTTTTGTGCAGAACTCTCCTTCAATGACCAGTCTCGGTGTGCACAACCAGGACATTCGCGAACACATCCTTCGTTCATGAACTTTGCATCGTTAAATCAACAGTGGGGACAATATATTTAATCATGACTTGAATCCCCTGATTAAAGAGTTTCCAATAACTCTCAGCTTTTGCAGGATCTGCAGACGGCAATTCCAAAGTCAGTGTGGGAATTCCTAACTCTTGCCCCGCAAAATTCCCGAGAGATCCTGGATAGAATCCACCCGAAATCGCCTTGAGTTTTGAGCGAAGCTTTAAACACTCCCGGATATACCCCCTCGGAAATCGGGCGAGCGACATTGCCGTAGGTCCATCATAATCCAAAAAATTTAAAGGAGCATGAATCGAGAGAATTTTCTTAGGCTTAATCTGATGAATCAACTCTTCTTGAAAAATAGTTTCAGGTTCGGAACTTGGGTTTTTTCCAGGGTTACGTCGTGGATCAGAACGAAACCGAACTCGCCAAGCAGAATGAGCTCGTGCTGACCAATCTTTGGTTCCAAAATTCCGATTCACATCTACACCTCGAGCATTGACTCGAGTTCTTGGACGAGCAAAAAGTCCATCCGGATTAACCAAAGGAGCTAAAATCACACGCGTGTTCTTAAGCTGAGATTGATTTTCTCGAAGCCATTCGACTAATCGAATTCCAAGGTAGAAAGGGGTAACCTCATCTCCATGAACTGCGGTGAGAACAAGTGATGTATTTTCAGCCTGAGGGTTTCCAAACGCAGCATAAACTAAGGGACGTCCTTGCACTGAAAGACCACCCACTTGCCAATTCACATCTCGACAAGGATCAATATTCCATTTCAATCCTTTTGACTCCCGAATGACGCTGTCACACCAGGATTCAATCATATGCGAATGAGTTTTTGCTGATGCCCAGGATGCCTCCTGAGGGGTGAATAGCATTAAACTCAATAAAACGACTATAATGCGAATACCGATTTTCATGAATTCTAGGACCCTTTTTTTCGATTCATTCGGCTCAAAGGACGATGTGTCAAATACCACTTACCGATAATAGCTAGAGCTGCCATAAAAATCACAACAGCAATACTATGCTCAACTCTTTGAATCACTTTCACAACATGATCTAACTGATCACCAAAATAATAAATCGCACCTATGATCATAGGTACGCTAATCAATGCAGCTCCTCCATTGTAAAAAAGAAAAACTCGGTAAGGGAGGTGGAGCGTGCCCGCGGAGAAAAAAATAGGTGCGCGAAATCCAGGCATAAATCTCGCAGCGAAAATCAGTTTATTTCCTCGATCGTGAAATTTTTTCTTAACCGCATCCAACCTTTCATCTGGAAGCAATTTATGAAAAAACCATTTTTTAGTCAGTGTTCGGCCATATTTAGCGCCTAGAATAAAAATAATACTATCCCCTAGAATCACCCCAATTAAACAAACAGCTATCATCCACCCCAGGTCAGTGATTCCATAATAGGAGACCACACCCGCCACAAAGAGTGTGATATCTTCGGGAATGGGCAGCCCGATGCCACAGGCCAATAAAACCCCAAAAACAATCCAATACGGTGTTGGTCCATAGAAATTGAGCAAAAAATCAATGAGCTTATCCATTTTTTATCCTACAACAGCCGGAGACAGAGTTTTTCGTGCACAAACAACACTTCTTAGCAAAGTTGATCGCATTCGACTACCGCTTCCGCGACCGATTTAAAGGGTGAGATCCTTGATAATGATCCAACAATGTCCCTAAATCCACATGAGTATACCGCTGAGTCGTAGAGAGACTCACATGACCCAACATTTCCTGAATGGTTCTTAAATCAGCTCCGGCTACCAAAAGATGAGTCGCAAAACTATGGCGCATTCCGTGAGGAGAGAGCGTTTTAGCGGAAGCAATCCTCAAGAGGTGCTTATTTAGGATTCGAGCCACGCTTCGAGATGAGAGCCTATTTCCGGTAAAATTAACAAAAACAGGCGCATCGGGAACTCGATCAGGAAAATCTTCAAAATAATTCTCCAGTGCCTTTCTAGCCGGATCTCCAAACGGAACCATACGTTCCTGAGACCCTTTCCCCATCACTTTAACCCAACCTTGTTTGAGATCCACATCCGCTCGATTCAATCCCACTGCTTCACTGACTCGTAAACCACAACCATAGAGAATCTCAAAAAGGGCTCGATCCCGCCTTCCTAGACGAGTCTGGAGATCAGGTGCTTCAACTAACTCTCTCATTTCCTCAATTTTAAAAAACCGCGGCAGATCCCTCTGTGCATGAGGAGTGGGGATCAAAATACTAAAATCTCGCTGAATCCAGCGCCGATTCCTCAAAAACTTCAGAAACGAACGAATCGCTGACAGTCTTCTACAAACCGACGACCTTTGGTGATTCTCATGAAGTTGAGCCAGATACGAACGCAGATCGACTGATTCAATTCGATTTCCCAAGGATCGTAGATCCTGAATCCCTTGAATATTAGACAAGCTCTCTGCCCAATGAGTCAAATCAACCTCGTAGGCCCGCAAGGTATGGGGACTCGACGCTTTTTGGACTCGGAGATATTCGAGATAAGACGCAATTGCCTCTTGGATCAGCATAGGGATAGTCCTAGTGTATCGGAAGACTATTTTATGTTAAAGAAGCGCCATGTCATCAAAAGTTCACATCATTGGAGCCGGCCTGGCCGGAAGTGAAGCGGCTTATTTTCTCGCTGAACATGGCGTAGAGGTCCATCTCCACGAAATGAGACCTAAAAAATCCACAGAAGCTCATCACACTGAAAAATGTGCCGAGCTGGTCTGTAGCAATTCTTTTAAATCAAAATCTCCCACTTCTGCGCCTGGAATGCTGAAATCAGAAATGAGTCAAATCGGCTCATTGATTCTTCGCTCTGCAGGCGTCTCATCGGTCCCCGCAGGAGAAGCCCTAGGTGTTGACCGAGAGATTTTTTCGGACACGGTCAGCCGCGCTCTTCGAACTCATCCCAATATCCAAATTTTTAATGAAGAAATAACAGAACCTTTTCGCGACGGCATCACTCTCTTTGCCACAGGCCCTCTCACTTCAGATGGCCTAGTCCAGTGGCTCACACGAGCAACAACGGGAGGAGCTGATCTTTATTTTTACGATGCCATCGCACCTATTATCGATGCTTCGACGCTGGATCCAGACTGTGTTTTTCTTGCCAATCGATATGACAAAGGTGAAGAACAAGCCTATCTTAATTGTCCTCTCAACGAAGTAGAATACAACGCTTTTATTGATGCTCTCAGCTCAGCAGAAAAAGTCCCTCCAAAAAATTTCGAAAAAGAGAAATTCTTTCAAGGCTGCCAACCCATTGAAGCAATTGCAGCTGGAGGTCGCGATAGCCTGCGATTTGGTCCCATGAAGCCTGTAGGGCTTACCGACCCAAGAACTCAATCTCGTCCTTGGGCAGTCGTACAACTTCGTCCAGAAAATCAGGCGCGAACCGCCTACAATATGGTGGGATTCCAAACCAAACTCAAATACGGAGAACAAAGCCGTGTTTTTAAGCTCATTCCCGCTTTAAAAAATGCTGAATTCCTGCGGTTAGGCTCCATTCATCGCAACACCTATGTGTGCGGCCCTAAAATCCTCCGCCCCGATCTTTCAATCAAAGGACATCCGCGCGTATATCTTGCCGGACAACTCACGGGGGTCGAAGGTTATCTTGAATCCGCTGCTTGCGGGCTCTTAGCTGCTATTTTTATTCTCCAGCGAATTCAAAAACAGCCTCATTCAGCGCCACCTGCAAATACAGCTCTAGGAGCCTTACTCAAGCACGTGGTAGGAGGAGATCCCAAGCATTATCAGCCATCCAACACTCATTTTGGACTTTTTGATCCACTTCTTTTTTCAGATATCATTGGACTCAAAAAAGATGCATCGCGAGAAGCAATGGTTCAACAAGCGTCTCAGAATTTTGCCAATTGGTGGAAGAAAAGGAAATTCGTGTGAGGGCGTTTCTCATTGCGATTGCAGCCATTCTCTGGGCCACAGACACGCCTTTTCGTCTCCCCGCGGTACAAGCCCTCAATCCCATCCAAGTTGTGCTTTTTGAGCATGGAATTGGCCTATTTGCACTGATCATCTGGGCAATTTTAAAAAAACGTAAAGAAGTAATCTACCTCAATAAAAAAGACTGGTTAGGGGCTATCCTGGTCGGAGGAGGAGGTTCAGCTTTAGCTACCGTCCTCTTTTCAGCCAGTTTTCATTTTATCAATCCTTCGCTCACCATCTTGCTGCAAAAACTTCAGCCTGTTTTAGTGATTTTTTTGGCGTATCTCTTTCTCAATGAAAAACCACAAAAAGAACTTTTTATTTGGTCAGTTCTTGCTCTTTTTGCAGCGACCGTACTGAGCTTTCCAGATTTAAACTTTAGCTTTTTGAAACAAGGAATCGATATTCATTCTCGAGGCGTGCTCTATGCTCTAGGAGCTGCCTTTCTTTGGGCAATCGCAACAATTAGCGGAAAATATTTACTCGGAAAAAACTCCCCAGGTACCGTCACTTTTTGGCGATATTCATTCGGTTTTTTAACTCTCACGGGGATGTCGTTATTGAGTCATACTGGGCATGGGACGGAATCAGTAAACCTCTTAGCTTGGACCTCTCCGCCTGTTTTGAGAGCATTGCTCTATATCAGCTTTTTTCCTGGATTGATTTCCATGATCGCTTATTACACAGGTCTCCTTAAAACACCTGCTAGCACCGCCACTCTCATTGAACTTCTGTACCCAGTGACCGCGGTCTTGATCAATACGGTTGCTTTGAATGCTCCTCTGACTCCAGTTCAATTGGGAGCAGGAACGGTGCTTTTGTTGGCTGTATTAAAGATCTCTTGGAATAGCAGATAAAATCAAGCCGACTTAACTTATTCACTCTCTTTGCAAGCTTTTAAAACTTCTTCGACATGTCCGGGCACTTTGACCTTGGGAAAAATTTTTTTAATTTTACCTTGAGGATTGATTACAAAAGTCGTGCGTTCGATACCCATGTACTTTCGCCCATACATACTTTTTTCTTTCCAGACATCGTAGGATTGGCAGACCTTGCCTTCTTCGTCCGAAAGGAGTGTGAAATTAAGACTTTCTTTTTCTTTAAATTTTTGATGACGAGCTACTGAATCTTTGCTGATACCCAAGATGACAACGTCCGCACGCGTAAACTTGGCTTTCTGATCACGAAAATCACATGCTTGCTGTGTACATCCCGAAGTCATATCCTTGGGATAAAAATACAATACGACCATCTTACCTTTAAAATCTTTCAGACTGACCTCTTGGCCAGAATCTGTAAACAGAGTAAACGCGGGAGCTAAACTTCCTTCTTTTAATGTGCTCATGACTAGATCTCCTTACTCAAATCGTAGTTCTTTAGAAAAAAACAAAATGTTATCTTTTACCCGATTCAGTTCGTCGTATTCTTCCTTAAGACTTCCATCGAGATTCCCGTGAGAATCTCCCTTACTGCGATCACTTACTAAAGCACGAACTCGCTGAACCAAATCAAAAAATTCCTTCTGTCGAGCAATCATCTCTTCAATGGAAAGAACTTCAGATTTTAATGCCACCCCATAAGTTGTACCCGGCTGAACCAAGAACCAAGGATTCATTTGATATCGAGGAGAACGATAACGCTCCATCAAATCAGCAACCTCAGGAGATAATTTTTTGTCCTCGTTTCTATTAGAGTTCAACATCAATGCGACTGTTCTATTATCAATCACTTTATTTAGGATTCGGCGCACCTGTGATTCTAAAAGAAAAAAAGCTGCTGTCAACCGCCGATCTTTTCCTGGCGGAGGAAGCTGAATTCTTTGATAAAGCTGCCGGCGAGCTATTGCATCTGACTGATCTAAATAATCATCTAAGTCTAAATATTCTCGAATTCTTTTCTGAACCAAAAGACCAAAGGCATTTTCTAAACTTTCTCGATTAGATGGAAAAAAATAACCTAATTTTTTTGCCTGAGATTGATCTTTAAGAACAGTTGAATCGGCCAGCCCATCTTGAATTACTTTTCGAAACAATCCTAATGGAGTCAGAATATTTTGATACTGCAACGGGTGACCTTCACTTAAAACAGCACGTATCAAATCGGCGGTTTCGGTCGCACAATTGTTCGATATTAAATAATACTTTCCATGATAGCTCCAATAAAGCTCAGCAATCCGATTCATCAGTTGGAGCTGCTGTTCATCAGTCAATTTCAACGGAATACTGATCAATTCTCGCATTTCACCACGGGTGTATTCGTCAACAATTTCGTTCAATGAATAAAGAAAAAGCTGGGATGGATATCCTCCAAAAATACCGCGAACAGCGTTGATCATGAGATCATTTACATTCGCTCGAAAACTCACCACAATATGGTGTTCAGTATCTTTTAGACACTGCTCATCCACGGTCATGCGCTCAGGAGCGCAAACGATGACTCGAAGCATCGCATGCCCCCATTGACTGATCATCGCTTGCCCTCGAGAAGCAAAAAGATAATGAATTTGATAAACACGAGTCGGATCAATCGAACCAATAAATCCTGCTCCAGCTAAACGCACATCCCGATTAGGCTGACACGCTCGATCTGGATAAGGCTCAACTCTCAGTCGTGACGAAAAATACCGATAAGCTGCTGGACGACGACACGCATACTCTGGATCGAGAAGAAAATATTCCAAATTAACTGCAAAATTTTCGGAGACATCTGCAAACTCGTAGGGATCGGGGCTCCGAAGAGTGAGCTTATTTTTAGACGCCACTCCAGAAAAAGACTCCTTCCAACCCATCAACTTCTGATAAGAAAGCGTATCAGATACCATCCCTCGCCGATCAAAAAGCTGATCACAGTAAGGCGACATCATCTCAAATGAAACTGTCTCACGTTCGCAACGATTGAGTTCTTCGAGTTCTTTCGGAGACCACTCTTCCGAAAAATCATAGAGATGGGCAGTTTCGTGAATCAAGGTAGCCAAAGCAAGACGGTAAAGATCCTGATGTCCACACGTATAGCGCTTTGCCTCTTGCCGACCTTGAAGAATCACAGGGATAAATGCCTGATGAAGATCAATGTTCTTTACATATTTTTTTGGCTTAAACCACGACCAACGAGTGGCCCCATAGATATGTCGAAAAGAATTGTGTTGTTTCTGACGGGATTCTACTTCGGGCCCACAAGGCACTAAAATCTCGGAACTCTCATCGAGAGGAACAAAGTGGATTCGAATAGGACGATGTATTGCTTTTTTAATAGATAAAGGAAGAAGCTCTTCAGCTTCACTCAAAAATTCTCTCAGCCGCGATTGAACAGCAGGATCCAGATTTTTTGCCTTAAGAATATATTTGAAATCAACAGGAGAGGGTATCTCAGCACGCGCAGAGCATATAAAAACAAAAAGCAGAACTGTAGTGAGCAAAAACTGAGTGAAAATTTTCATCACACATTCACGCTACTCTCAGGTCACTCTCAGATCATTCAGGAAGAATAAAAAAGATGAAGGTGGTGACGTGTATTGACCCAGTAAAAAAACCGTCAAAACTTTGTTTGCCACCACCTGAAAAATGACCTGAATAAATTAGTTATTCAGCTGAGCAGCACGACCGAGAACCAATTCAGCGAGGATCTCATCGCTGTAGTCAGCAGCTTCTTGATGTCCAGACTGAATCAAGAAATCGCGCTCGGTGTCCATAGCTTGACGAAGCAGAGCAGAAGGCTCTCCACCGTCTTCTTGCAAATAGACTGCAGCTTCATCAGCAGCCCCAATGTAAACGAGTTCTTTGTGATGAATGATTTTGTGAGAAACGAATGTTGCAAAAAGTCCTGCGGTCGAGACCAAAAGTCCTTCAATGAATCCTTCACTGTGCCCATCATGGTGACCATGATTATAACCATGATCATAGTGACGATGATTAGCCATGGCTAAACCGCCTGAACTCATCACAACCAACATCGATGCCGAAACAAAAAACTTCAAATTTTTCAAGAAAATATCTCCTCTTTAAAAATCCATTCGTGTTTGTGACTCTCACACACACGCCTGACTCTTTAGCCGACTCATTCAGCCTAGTCGAGTAACTTTTCGAGCCTCTCAAGCTTCACTTGCATCTTTTTTAAGAAAACCTATAAACTGTCATGATTATGAGAATCCTCATTGTCGAGGATCAGAAAAAAATGGCTAAGTTTCTCCAGAAGGGTCTGATGGAGGCAAGCTATTCCGTTGATATAGCGGAAACAGGAATGGCTGCCGAGTCTCTTGCAGGAGAAACACCGTATGACCTGATCATTCTCGAT
>Ga0172367_10003005_pt1 | contig 22435 bp, 18 predicted proteins | sample Lak10m_FD_114542 | JGI IMG/M metagenome (GOLD analysis project Ga0172367, IMG submission 114542) | Freshwater microbial communities from Kabuno Bay, South-Kivu, Congo - kab_022012_10m | ecosystem: Environmental > Aquatic > Freshwater > Lake | place: Democratic Republic of the Congo: South-Kivu... | reverse complement strand
TATATATTGCCCCTCTTAAAGCTGGAAGAATTGAACGAAGAAGCCATAGCTTTGGCAAAATTAATTAGCGACAATTTTAAAAGTTTGGCATTGTAGGAAGTATGAAAAACGAAATTATTCTATACCAATCAAATGAGCTACCCGAGCATATTGAAGTAAGGCTCGATGATAGTACCGTTTGGCTTAATCGAAATCAATTGGCGCTTCTATTTGGCAGAGATGTTAAAACCATTGGTAAACACATCAATAATATTTTTAATGAGGGCGAATTGGTGAAGGAAGTGGTTGTCGCAAATTTTGCGACAACCACTAAACACGGAGCTATTGAAGGAAAAACCCAAACAATGCAGGCAGAACATTATAACCTCGATGTTATAATATCGGTAGGGTACCGGGTGAAATCAAAGCAAGGTACACAATTCCGCATTTGGGCTACCAATGTGTTAAGAGATTATTTGTTAAAGGGTTATGCCCTGAATCAACGCATGGATAGAATTGAAAATAATGTTGAAACCCTATCCAAAGAAGTGAACAAAATCTCCTTGCAGCTACAAACGCAGGATCTACCCACACAAGGAGTGTTTTTCGATGGACAAATTTTTGATGCCTACGAGCTGGCTTCTCGTATTATACGCTCTGCCAAACAAGAAATTGTATTGATAGACAATAACATAGACGAAAGTACACTTACCCATTTAGCCAAAAAAGCGAAAACCGTAAAGGTGCAGTTGTTTACTAAAAGCGTATCCAAAACTTTGGCTTTGGATGTGAAAAAAGCAAACGAACAATACGACAACACCTTTGAAGTAAAAGAACTCAAAACAAGCCACGACCGCTTTTTGATTATTGACGGAAAAGAACTCTACCACTTAGGCGCATCACTAAAAGATCTGGGCAAAAAGTGGTTTGCTTTTTCTAAAATGGATGAGAACTTTGCAAAACTGATTTTGACACAATTAAAGTTAGAGGCAGAGATATAAAAATCCACAAAATCGAAAAAGAATTCGAAAAACACTTTAAAGGCAATTACTAATTGCTAATTATTAATTCTAAATTGCTAATGGTGAATTAATAACCTGGAACTTTTCAACCTGACAAACTTCCTAACTTGATGAACTTTCCACTTTCAAACTTTCCAACTTCTGCCTTCTAAATTCTAAATTCTAAATTCTGCCTTCTAACTTGCAACTTGCAACTTTCTAACTTGATGAACTTTCTAACTTGATGAACTTTCTAACTTGATGAACTTTCTAACTTGATGAACTTTCTAACTTGATGAACTTTCTAACTTGATGAACTTTCTAACTCTTAATCGTAAATTCCGCCTTCGTTTCAAATTGCTCTACACCGTCCTGCCCGTAAGTCTTCTCAATTATAATGACCCTGTCCGACTGGTCAACAGTAAGCACTGTGCCCGATCGTGTGCCATATCCCTCAAAATTGATAAATGGAGAAGAGAGTTTATACTCAAGTTCAGCGGGAATATGTGTATCGGGAAGTTCTTCCGGAGGGGCTTTGCTCCTTTCCGCGAGGATATCGAACACTGCGGCAGGCTCAAACTCTTCACTCTTCAAAAGCTTTTTAAATGAAGCAATTGTTTTAGATACCTTGAACCAGGGAGTATTAAGAAAAGCGTTGCTCAATCCGAACACACCTTTATCCAGCATCGACTTTCCGCCGCCTCTGTTCGAGTAATAGAAAATTTTACCGGCATCCCCCGCAAGCAGATTGAACCCTGCATACTTATCCTTACCTGCATCAATCTCTCCTAAGTAAGCATTCGGCGTTCCATTATATGTAAAAAAATCGGTAACGATCCTGCCCCTCGAAACGGGATATTTTTTCCCGAATTCCCTTCCGTCACGGTAATTTGTAATAGCGGCAAACCTGCCCTGCTCGTTGATCCCCATCCAGGTTCCCCCTTCTTTAAGGTCTTTTCCGGCATAGAGCGTAGTGGAATGATTCCACAGATGCACAGGTTCTGCAGGTCTTTCAAAAAACTCATCGCGGTTGGCGGCAACAATAAGTTTATAATGCTTATGGGTATTAATTGCAAAAACTATCAGGCACATACTAATCAAATAAAAAATTAATAACGCGTAAAAATAATAAATTTCGTGAACCGGCATCCTTCAGAGAATCGAACGGGAACCCGCCGAAAACAGTTCTGCCCCCGCCGGAATGTTTCATGCCGATTATAGAAGCATGTCCGTTCGGATAATTGGCAAGGACTTCCGAACCGGGCAGCGCCTGATATGCATCGGGATAATGAACTGAATAATTAGTCCCGAACTGAAGCGTGTCCCTGCCTGCAATTGTAATGTATGTATCCGCATCATCCGAGACATAACTGATGCCAAAAACTTCTCTTATGAAATTCCTGCCATTTTCAGAACGTGAATTTTCCCAGAGATCCCAGCCGATCTCGCTTCCTGAGACAATAAGTCTGCCGCCTGCTTCCACATAATTCCTCAGCTTATCCTGCTCGCCGGGACTGAATGTTTTATCCTCTGTGCTTTCCTCACCGGCAATCCAGTCAATAAGCTGGTACTGCGTCACGTCAATATTCCCGCTCATAAAATATTCATTTGATGCAAAATCGAAAGAAAAACCTGAGTTTTCCAGCGATGTAATATGCTCAACCGCATAATCCCGGTCATTATGACCTGTCGCGCGGTCATAGCCGTTAACTATAAGCGCTTTTTTTGCGTTAATGCCGGCTATCCCACCTAACATTTCGCTTCCCTGCCCTGTCATCCTTCCCGATACCGGCTGTATCCTGAAAAATACCTTTCTCTGCATCGGGAACTCAAATTCAGCAGGATTGATAACAAGGGTATCCCCGAGTTTCTGTTTAGCAGATGAATAAAATGTGATAAGGAAACTATCGGCATTGGAATAGCCGCCCATAATAACTTTCCCGTCAATAAAAGCAAGTTCATCCGGGAGAGTTGGAGGAGGAGGTGTAACCGGTATTGTTGCTGCGAGTCTCATAAAATCACCCACAAGTACTGAAAACGCCCCGCTGTTCGCCTGATCGGGTTCAAAAACGGCAGCCATAGCCGAACTTGTTTTGCCCGCAATTTCTTTTTTCATGAAGGAAGCAAAAACTGATTTTCCCGGCTGCGCAAAAAGCGGTTCAACGGCAGCCCCTAAACCCACTAATCCGGTAACCGGATATTTGTGCAGTCCTGCTTTCGATTCCGTTACAATTTCTGCCGCGGCTGTATCTGCCATACCATTTATACCGAAATGCTCAAGGGCAAAGTCCTTCGTAACTTTTCCGGTCGAACCCGTGCCGATATCATCGGCAATTCCTGATCCGGCAAGCAGCAGATTTCCGCCCTGTGAAAGATAATCGCGTATTTGTGCAGTTCCGGGATTATCGTAAATTTTATCCTCACGTCCGTTATCTCCCGTGAACCAGAGGACGTAACGGTAATCAGACAGACTTACGATTCCATTCGTAACAGCGTCCAGATCGGCATAATCAGCAGACGGATTTCCTGAAGCCATAAAATCCCGGACGAAAGGACTCAGATCACGCGCAATAAATTCCTTCTGTTCCCAGGTGCGTTTGCTGTAATCAAACTTTTTCGTTGCGGAATTAACAAAAAGCAGTTCCGGTTTTTGCTCCCCCGATCTTATACTGAAAACAGGGTCGTTATCCCCGGCTTCTGATCCTGATTCCGAAATCGAAATCTCAGTGAGACCTTCCTGCGGAAATTCAAAATTGCTGATACCTTTCCCGGCAGAAAAAACACTCCGGAGACCTGCTGAATTACGAGTTGTGATTTTAACATTCCTTTCAATATCAGTTTCGGGCACGTAAACCCGAAGCAATATTTCCCCATCCGCCTGTAAAGCGGAAACAATTTGCGGCGCCGGCAGCCGCCCGATATCATCGAGAGGGAGTTTTTGAAGCACTCTGCCATAAATTGCATTTCCCCTCGAAACATCAAAATGCCTTTTATGCGTTGCATTTATAAGAATCTGCGGAAGCTCCGCATAAGCATTAAAAACACTGTCAGCCGGAATTGATAATCCCCTCAGTGAATCAAGCATCTTCTCCGAGAGATATAATGTCCCTCCGTAAGGAGTGAAAAAGTTGAGAAAATAACCCCGGCGGCTGAGGACGTAATCCATATATTCCTTTTCGTTGCCGTAATACGAATCCCAGAGAGTAATTCCTCCGATTTTTTTAATATATGAACTGTCATTATTGGATATATGCGAAGCCGTTATCTGGTATCCGCCGCTGAATGAATTCAGGAAAATTTTCCGTGGGACTGTCCCGGGGTTCAGTTTGTTTCCGCTTATCAGAAGCGAAGTTATCTCATCGACAAATTTCGATGCTTTGTTGAATTCTGCAAAGCTGCCGATTGCTCCGCTCGATTTATTTCTTGCAGCCTGAGGCATAATAAGAATTGCGTTTTTGCCTGAAGAATAAAGCTGATAATCCTGCCTGAACAATTCAACATACGAGAACTGTTCTATGTTCTCAGGATCAACAATTGCCCCGTGCCCGTGATGATCTATTACATAATCCACATAATCTTTTCGGATAAAACCTTCCGGAATAAAGACATAACAACTGTTATCATTAAAGGCAGGGTCATCTGAAGGCTTATAAGGGAATGGGCTGTTTGCGATATGAAACACCTTCCACTCGCCGTATCCGGTATCTTTCCAGTCCCCTGCCGACTGAGCGGATAAACTTTGAACCAGAAACACTATTAAAACCGGAATAAAAGAGAGCGATTTTAGTCCCCTCCATTCGATCAAATATCGCTGAATCTGTGAAGACATATTGTAGATACTCATAGATTTTTTCCAACTGTCAAAAACCAAAAATAAATGTTAAATAGGACTTGAGCAATCATCAATTTAACCCTGGTCTCCAGCCCGGGGAGCAGCAGAGTTCATATCCTAACCGCAGCCCCCGGCTCCAGCCCTGACGCATTTCCACATTGCTGAAGTTGAATACTATTACCCCTCAATAATTGGAGCATCCCGGGTAATATTTTATTGGAAAATAGTACTATTTGTCTGATATTCAGCGGATTTTTCAACCCCCGACAATCTTAAAGTATCCGTTTATTCTTCTTGCCTTCTTAAAAATATTGTGTTAATTTGCTTCATAAATAGAAATAAATGTGAATAATATTTTTACTGAACACATTGTTTATTGAGGGATACCGGAGGTTGCTGGGAAAAGATAATGATACAGCAAATTGATGGAAAAAGCAGAAAAATGTATTGGCGATGATTATAAGAACTGACGGAAAGATCACCAATCTTTGCTTCCAATCAGTCGGGAATTCATTAATGTCCCGAATGCTATCTTTTTACACCCATTGCATAAAAATTCTGAAATCAGCATGATTGATCAGAACTGTATCCTTTTGATGTTAAATTCGGCAGATTCATAAGAGCCGTTTGCACTTGATAAACTGATATATATTAATATTTTAGTCTGATAAATGTCAAAATAAATAAAAAGTGCAAAAAAAATCACTGAATTGCGGGATCGGCTTAGTTTTTTCTAAAAACAACCCGGTGAAAAAATCAACCTATCCGAATTAATTACAGGTGCTTTAGTCGGTATATGCAGCAACTTTAACAATGTTTATACAACACATAAGTGTTTAGGAATGTAAATTTAAACAGTCCGGTATAGTAGGTATATGAACAAATTGAAGTTATTTATCAGCAGTGTACAATCCGAATTCACCTCTGAAAGGCAGATGCTTTTTACTTACATAAGCTACGACGCCCTGCTTGGACGTTTTTTCGAACCTTTCATTTTCGAAATGCTGCCTGCAAAGGACATTTCTGCTTCCTCTGCTTATCTCGGACAGGTTCAACGCTGCGATGTTTACCTGGGAATTTTTGGCAGAAATTACGGTTCTGAAAACTCCGATGGTCTTTCACCAACCGAACTTGAATTTGACTGTGCTTCTGAATTGCATAAAATCCGCCTTATTTTCATTTCAAATCACGCTGAAAATCTGCGCCATCCCAAAGAAAAACAATTGATCATGAAAGCTGAAAATGTGGTTGTGCGGAAACAGTTCAGCGACGAATTCGAACTCAAAACCGCTGTTTATTCTGCTCTCGTGAATCTACTGGAAGAAAAGGAACTGATCCGTACCGGTCCTTTTGATGCTTCTAAATGCAAAAATGCTTTGCTGAGTGATATCGATCCGGAACGTATCCGCTGGTTTGTTCTTGCAGCTCAAAGTAAACGAGGTTTCCCGCTTTCGCCCGATGAAGAGCCCCGGAAAATCCTTACACATCTCAATTTATTGAAACACGGCAAACTTACGAATGCTGCCGTTCTTCTCTTTGGCCGGCAGCCGCAGCGTTTCTTTATAACTTCCGAACTGCGTTGCGCTTTGTTTTATGGTTATGATGTGGAAAAACCGATTCCTTCCTATCAGGTTTATAAAGGCGATGTTTTTTCAATTGGTTGACCAGGCAGTTGATTTTGTAATGTCAAGGATTGACCTTGCCGTTGGCGATCGCAGTCAGACGGTAGATGTAACCACGCAGTATGAAATTCCCCGTTCTGCCATTACAGAAGCCATCGTGAATGCAGTTGCCCACCGCGATTATGCCAGTAACGGCTCAATACAGGTAATGATTTTCCGCAACCGGCTCGAAGTTTGGAACCCGGGGCAGCTTCCTTACAGCCTGACCATTGAACAGCTTAAAAAAGCACATGGTTCGTTTCCGGCCAATCCTCTTCTGGCGGAACCCATGTATCTTGCAGGGTATATCGAGCGTATGGGGACCGGTATCCCCGACATGATCAAAACCTGCCGCGAAGCAGGACTTAAAGAACCTGAATTTATTCAGAACGAAACTTTTAATTCAATTATATGGCGAAAGAAACAAGTTACCGACCAAGTTGCCCCGCAAGCTACCGAACAAGCTACCGAACAAGCTACCGAACAAGTAAAAAGGCTTTTACTGATTATGCTAAATGAAATGTCGAGGCAAGAAATGATGGAAAAACTGGATTTAAAACACAGACCTACATTTATTTACACATATATTCAACCCGCTATTGAAGAAAGTTGGATTGAAATGACAATCCCCGATAATCCCAATGACCCAAACCAAAAATACCGCCTCACCGAAAAAGGCAGAGAATTACAAAAACAGTTAAAAAACAAAAAGAAATAAAATGCCTTATATTTTTGAATATTCAGGATTTTGATTTTTTTGCTCTGATGAGTATGATTCTTTCATGTCCATTGCAAATATGAAGAAGTGGAGAGTAAATCGGAATTATATATTGTCCAGAGCAAAATACTTTAAAAATGGATTAACTACTTTGGATAAGGGAAATCAGGTGCAATTCAAACAATCCCCATGAATAAATTCAACCCCTTTATTCATCACTGCCGAAGTATCCGTCTGAAAGGATATGATTATTCCCGGGCGGGAATATATTTTATAACAATCTGCTGCCAGGACAGGATATGCCGTTTCGGCCATGTGGAAAACATGGAAATGATTTTGAATGAATATGGTATGGTGGCAGACAATGAATGGATAAAATTACCCGACCGGTTTCCCAATTTTAAATTGGATGTGTTTCAAATAATGCCAAACCACATGCATGGAATCATATTTTTACAAACCGGAGGGGCAACCCTCGCGGTTGTCCCGAATGATGATGTTACCCCGAATACCGGATCCACCCCGAATGATGGCAATCAACAAAACACCATAGAACAAAATGCCGGAGATATTAGGGCAGGGGCAAGCCCTGCCCCCACAGTATCAAATATTGTTGGGGCATACAAATTATTGGTGGCAAATAGTTGTTTGGAGATTTACAAATTCCAAAATGAAACAATGGGTAAATTGTGGCAGCGGAATTATTACCAGCACATTATCCGCGATGAACAGGCATACCGGAACATTTCGGAATATATCAAAAACAATCCTGCGAACTCGTGAGATGATAAATTTCACGGCTGATGAAATAATGCATTAATCCAACAGGGCTGCCGCCTGCTCTTAAGCGCGAAAAGCCGCCAGGCTCAGAATGCGAATGCAATAAGTGTCTGACCGAGGAAATATGTCGAAAGAATAAGTAATTCCGCTGAAGCAAATGGCTTCGCGAATTTATTTACCGCAAGGATCAGGTCCGATATCATAAAGAGAGCTGCCCCAGAGAAAATCATAAGACTATATGCTGCATAGGTTGCCCCGATAAGATGGAAAGCGCTCGCAGCCATAAGCGATATGAGCAGCGTGTAAACGAATACAGGCAGTTTCAGTTTTCCCAGTTTTTTGTGCAGTTTGAAATATACTGCAAGTCCGAAGGCGAGAAAGACTGCCAGAATATTCAGGTCAGGAAATCCCCCCATAAAAATGAAGGCGCCGGAATAGAATATATGTGTCAGAGCAAAAAACGAAAGACCGTCAACAAATTTTTCTTCGGGCATCAGCAGCATAATATCACCCATAATCGCAAAACAAAGCCCGACAAACACAAATACTTCTGCCATCCCTCTTGAGAATGGTGCGGATAAAACATAGAGCAGCGTTATTGAAATTATCGCAATCGGTTTGAATATTACAAGAAGCTTTTTCGACTTGTATTTTCCATAAATGGTGAGAATGGAAAAAATAGCGATCAGTATCAGCAGTATTATTGATAATTTCATTATTTATAGTTTATGCTATAAAATTTTGACTACGACAAGAGTGATATCATCATTTTGAGGAGCTCCTTTCCGGAAAACATCCACATCCGCAAGAATAGCCATTTTTATCTCCTCTGCGCTCCTTCCGCTAACCTCAGCGCTTTTTGCAATTAATCTCTCCGTTCCATAAAATTCATAATTGTGATTTATCGCTTCCTCAATCCCATCGGAATACATAATAAATATATCGCCGGAATTTAGTGCGATCTCATTTTCCTGCAGGGATTTCTCAAAGATCAGACCCTTTTCAAGTCCCAGCCCGATACCCTCACCGCGCAGCAATTCTGCTTTGCCTCCCGAAATACGAAGTAGAGGAGTATGCCCTGCCCTGCAGTAAAAAAGCTGCTTCCGGCTGAAATCAAAAAGACATAATGAGGCAGTGATAAAAGAACTCTTTTCAATAACGCCGAAAAGATTTCTGTTTATAGTAGAAAGTATTTCCCCCGGCTTTTTGCCGTCGATGCAGAAAAGCCTGATCATCGTCTGAAGTTTGGACATATAGAATGATGCTGATAAACCCTTGCCCGCAACATCACTGTTAACAATAAACAGCCTTTGCCCTTCAATCGGGACAAAATCGTAATAATCGCCTCCAACCTGCATCGCAGGGATCATAACACCCGAAACTTCCGCACCGCTAAAATGCGGGATTATTTTCGGCAGAAGACTTTCCTGTATCTTCCTCGCATGTTCCAGATCGCTTTCAAGTCTGAATTTTGCCGCTTCGGCTTCATAAAGCCGCGCATTTTCCAATGCAACGCCAATGTGATTGGCAGCAGATACGAGTAACTGGAGATCCTGTCCTGCAAAATGAGTTCCGGAATATTTCAGTCCGAAAAGCAGAAATCCTGTAATATTGTTTTTGATCACAAGCGGAATTACAGTGAAAACATTATTCCGGATCAGGATATCAGCGAAATCCGGCAAAAACTTACCGAAATCGGGCTGCTCAATAACCGGAAGCTGATTGAGACTTCTTTTCGTTCCGATATACTCTTTAAGCAATTCGGTTTCAACAACAGTCTGGCTGATATCGGCAGATATTCCCTCCACACCCGATAAATTATATTTACCTTCTTCTCCGGCTAAAAGAACACCAAATGTATTCAGTTTAAGTGAGCTTACAAAAGTCTCGCGGATAGTATTGATAATATTTTCCTGCCCGACAATTGAAGCCACCTTGCCGCTGAAATCATAGATCACCTGTCTGTATGCAAACTGCTCCGGGTAAAACTTCTTCGTCAGGTAGTTCTGGAATTTATCCTTTGTTGACTGAAAGATCATTGCGAAAAGAATAAATACAAAAACTGCAATAATACCCTGGTATTCCGGTGCAACTGCCGAACTGATTGACTGCCCGGCAAGATATATTAACAAAAAATACAGCCCGGCAAGCGAAATTGTGGCAGTGCCGTAAATAACCGCATTTTTGAATATATCGCTGATATCCATCAGCGAGTACTTAAAAACTGAATAGCCGAATGCCACCGGAACAATTGCAATCAGGATTATCGGGGCAAAATACTGCGGATCATTATAAGCATTCTGCGCAAGTACATTTGCAATAAATATTATATAAATAAGAGTAAGAATACAAATTGTGTAGGCTAACAAAATGATTGAAACAGCTTTTTTGTTTTTTCCTTCGAGTGACCGGTAGCCCTTTATTAAGAACACATAACTTGTAATTGCAGCAATTACAAGGAAAAATGTATTAATAGCAAAAAACACCATGCTGATGATCTGGTAATAATTCTGCGGATCGATTATGAGCACCCAGAATTTGGATACTATTTCCAGTGCAAGCAAAAACCACGGGATACCGTATAAAACGTGGAAGGTTGATTTTTTATTCAGGCTTTCCATTCTTACAGGGAAACTCATAAAAAAGTGCATCAGGAAAAAAGGCAGGAATACACTGCCTGGTGTCAGCAGAAAATCGAGTGCAACAAGAAACAGCGGAATTGAATATAGCGGATTGACAGAATTCGTGTTTTCTAACAGCGCAAATCCTGCATACATAATAAATGCTGCCCCGACCCGGTAAAAGAGCTTTTGTGTCTCACCTTCCCTTTTTCCCATCACAACAAAAAAACTTACGAGTAGCCATAAAAAAGAAAGAAGTACAACACCGAGCGTGCCGAACTTTATGAGTGGTTTTATCCTTACTTCTGTGTCAAAAACCTTCCCGTTTCTCGATACGGTATAAACGGCAATACCATCTGTGCGTTTTGCATAAGCTCTGTTTGCAGCAGTTGCCGAAGTCGTGCGGACTCCGTTTATATTATGCAATTTATCGCCATCCCTTATGCCTGCTTCCCAGGTAACCCCGTTAACTTTTACCTGTTCGAAGACAAAAACGGGCTTTTTGGTTGTGGTATCCTTTTTCATCACCCATAGACATTCATCGTTGGGATGAGGAGTAATCTCCAGAACAAAGTAAAAATTCGCCGCTCCAAAAAAGAGCAGGAATACTGTAAGCCCGATTGTTATAGGTTTGGAAAACTGTACAAAAAAATTCTGTATGTGTTTAATCATAATGCCTTCATTGCCAGCATGGTAATATCATCGGACTGAACTGCGCCTCTGGTGAATAGTTCAATGTCCGATTTTATTTTTTCAATAAGTTCGCTGCTCGTGGAATTTGGAGAATAGTTGATAAGCAGCTCTTCAAGCCTTTCGTCAGAATACTCAACCCCCCCGGCGCTCATTGCCTCAGTGACCCCGTCGGTGAATAGCAGCAGAGCGTCACCGGGTTTAAGTTCTACGGTTTCAAGTGCATAAGGAGCCATCGTCGGAATTATTCCGAGTATCATTCCGCCCAATTTTAATTTTGTTATTGTGCCTTCTCTCAGCAGGAGCGGTGGATTATGCCCGGCATTCACATAAGTGAATGTAGAATTTTCCTCATCCAGAATCCCCCAGAAAAATGTTATAAAGCTTCCGATGATAATATTTTCAGTTACCAGGTCATTAATGAGTCCGGTTGCTTCACTTATCTCACCGAATTTTTTACACATCGATTTAAGGAAAGCCTGAAGATTTGCCATCAAAAGTGCAGCCTGCACTCCTTTACCCGAAACATCTGCAATTGCGATAAGAGTCCTTGCAGAATCAAGTTTAATAACATCAAAATAATCGCCGCCTACTTGCCTTGCACTTTTATTATAAGATGCAATCTCAAATTTTTTCATTCTCGGCAATTTCTTAGGCAGAAGATTCTGCTGAATATTCCTTGCAATCTCAAGGTCTTTTTCCAGCCTTTGTTTCTCCAGCGCCTCCTGAAAAAGTCTGCTGTTCTCAATCGATATTATTGCAAGGCTGCCGACTGAATAAGCAAATTCAATATCTGTCCGGCTGAATTCCTTGCCGTTTATCCTCTTACCCAGAAGAATTATACCCTTCGTTTCTCCTTTGATCTGCATAGGAATAACAAGCTCAACTTTTTCGGGAAGATCAATCCCTGCGGAGTCAATGCTCAAAGGTCCGGTGATATCTTCCGGTTTAATCCTTCCAAGCCAGTTTTCGAGAAGATCAGCCTGAATTTTTGTATCGAGCACATTATATCCGTCCTGCCCGAACGTAATGATTGCATACTTCGAAACGAGAAGCTGCCCGATTATTGAAAACGTAAGCAGCCTTGTAACGGTTGAAACCTCGAGAATGCCTGAGAATTCTTTTCCGAGATCAAAAAGAGAACTTAACTGATTAATCCTTGTATCCAGATCTTTGTTGAGTCTTTTCATCTCCTCAAAGTTCAGAGAATTTTCAATTGCCGAAGCGCCAAGATTCAGAAGGGTATCTAAAAATTCGAGGTCGGAATTCGTGTATTCATTCCCGCCAAGTCTTGAACCGAGAATAATTACACCTCTGTTTTCCCCTGAAAAACTTATCTCGCGGCAGACAACAGTCCTTGTGTTCTGCATAAAAGCTGCAAATGCTTCATGATCGCTGCACTGATGAATACTTACTTTTGGAAACTGTTCCAGTAATTGCGGAGTAAACCCTTTCGAGGCTTTGACTATAAGCTGTGAATTTTTGTCGGTCAGGGCTATCAGCCCTCTTGTTGTGTGAAATTTGCTGAGAGAGGTCAGGAGGATATTATTCAACGATAAACTGAGATCGAGGCTGGAGTTGATGAGTTTACTAAAATCAACCAGGGCGGAAAATTCTGCCATAGCGGAATTAGTACCGGTATTCAGCATCGTCAGGTTAAGTATTTGACCAGAGTCACCTGGTTCATTCTTTCATCGGGATTATCATACACCACTTCGTCCATCAGTTTTTTCATAAGAAACATACCAAGCCCGCCCACTTTTTTCTGCTTGTGGTATTCTTTAAGGTCAGGCACCGGAACTGATGTCGGGTCGAAATGATTTCCGGCATCGATGATTTTGATTATATATTTTTTATCGGCAAAATCCGTCTGAATGATTATCTCACCTTCAGGCGAATATTTGTATGCGTGTTTGATGATATTTGTAGATGCTTCATCGACAGCAAGCGTAATATTTCCTACAACTTCTTCCGTAAAGCCGAGCGCAAGCGCACCATCCCGGACAAAATTCCTGATCTTCAGGAGATTCTCCGTATTGCTCCGGACGGAAATCTCACGGTAATATTTGCTGTCGCTGTAATTCAAAACTGCACCTAATCCGTGAATTTGTTAACAGCTTCGTGCTCTTTTTCAAAGAATTCATAGAGCATAGGAAAGCCGAGAAGGTCGAAAATATTATAGACGTTCTCTTTCATGTTCGAGAACTTGATATCGCCTTTATTGTCCCTCATTGTTTCGACGTATGCCATAAAAACGCCAAGACCGGCGCTGCTGATGTACTTGAGATGATCAAAATTAACAACGACTTTATATTTTCCGTCGTTGATCAGTCTGTTGAAAGCATTCTCAAGATCAGGAGCAGTATGAGCATCCAGATAACCGTGAAGGTCAATAACATCTACAGATCCAACTCCTCTTACATTGATGTTGAAATCTGCCATTAATTTACTCCGCACATTAATTTTTTGAAATCCATTTGAAAATCACAAGCGTGATATCATCATGCTGTGACTTGCCCGACGAAAATGTTGTAACCTCGGTCATGATTTTATTCGAAAGCCGGTCTATGCTTGCAGAATTATCTTCTTCGAGAATCTTCTCAAGCCGGTTAAGTCCGAATTCCTCATTCAGTTCATTCTGAGATTCTGTAATACCGTCAGTATAAAGTATTACAATATCGTTAAAATTTAGTTTAATTTCCAACTCTTTTATTGAATCATTAAAATTTATTCCTCCATCGAACCCAAGTCCCAGACCGGGCGGTGTAAGTTTCTGCACAGTTCCGTTCTGCCTGATCAGCGTCGGTGTGTGTCCCGCCCTCGAAAAATTCAGAATTCCTGTGTTTGTATCTATAATCCCATAAATCGCCGTCACAAAAGTTTTTTTATCAAGGCTCTTTTTTAATATTTCGTTCACCCTTCTGAGAATCTCTGCCGGACGGAGATTAAGCTGCGACAATGATTCGAATATTCCTTTTACTTCCGCCATGACAAATGCCGCCGAAATACCCTTTCCCGAAACATCTGCAATCACAAAACCGAGCTTTTTATCACCGAGACAGAAAAAGTCGTAATAATCGCCCCCGACTTCAAAAGCCGGAATAAACAGTGCGGAGATATCGAGAGTCTCGCACTTCGGAGTTTCCCTCGGAAGTATTTTGTACTGAATTTCGCGGGCAACGTCAAGCTCTTTCTCCATCCTCTCCTTTTCAATGGATTCCTGGATCAGCTTTGCATTTTCAACCGCAAGCGCAGCATAATCAGCAAATGCGCTTATAGCTTTTTTGTCCTCTTCATCGTAAGGTACGTCCCGCGACCTTGCAGCAAAAAGATATCCGCTCACTTTACCGTGCACTTTTAGGGGCGCAACCGAAAGCGACTTGTAAAAATTGGGATTCGGATTTTTGCTCTGGTAATTCCTTAAGGCAGCAGGAGTGAGTATCACCGGCTCGGTTAAATCCCGGTTTTCAGTATTACATACGGCGTTAGCAAGTGCGTCAGCCTCCAGATACCCTATCCCGTTAACCGAAACAAGATCGAGCGCTTCGCTATTTTGCAGAACAAGCCAGGCTGCATCGGAATTCGATACCTTCGTTGTAGTTGTCGTTATTGTTTCAGCAAGTTCCCTGAAATCAAAAACCTGTGTGATAAGTTTCCCGAGATCCATCATCGAGGATACTTCCTGAGCTTTCCTGTCGAAGGCTTCCGCAGTCGGAAGATGGAAAAGAGCAGTGAAAAACACTACTCCGAAATAGATACAGCCATATATCATTATCAGATTCAGAATATTGGTGAGTCCCGGTGAAAACCGGAAAAGGATCTCATAAAAAACTGAGCCTGAAAGCGTTGACGAGAATGTTATCCCTGAAAGAGCGCAGATAATAATAGATATGCCGAGCAGCGTTATTTTCTGCTTTTTAAGCAGGAAAGCAATCCATGCAACGCGGACGGAATTTACCAGTATCAAAAGAATTGTTACTACAAAGATTGCATCATGAACATAATTCATTCCTGCGTCAATTTCTTTGAGTGAGGTTGAAATGCCGCTGAGAATAAAAAATATGATCATTGTGTAGTAAAAAGATGCCGGATCCTTTTTCTGCCTCAGGTAGAACAATCCCTTATAAGCCATAAGAATAAATATTCCTGAAGCTGCAATCAAAAAACTGAACAGTGTTATGACGATATTCGAGATAACCCCGGCGGAATCGAAATAGCTTACATCCTCTGCAAAGATAACTGAGATCACCGAGACTATCACAAAAAGTAACCCGGTAAGTATTCCGGCAGTAAGAATTATCGTTATCGGATAATTCGATTTTGATCCCAGATATTCATCGAAAGAAAATGACAGAACAAAAAAGGATGTAAACACAATTAATTCGTTTAACACCCATAGCGTAATATTTGTATCACTGACCGCAGGATATATGACTTTGAATACAAAAAGAACCCCGAGAGCATAAAATGCATATATCATTTTTTTTGCGGAGTCGATATTATCCAGATAACTGATCATTTAAGCCCTATTTTTTACTCGCTTTGCCGGATTCCTGCAATTTCTGCAATTGTTTTAGTTTCTCTGTTTCTTTCCGGAGCTGCTCCTGCACTTTTTCAAGTTCCGCCTTAATCTCAATTGAAACCGATGATTTTCCCGTACCCGATTTTGAAAGGGCTACCGCCGAAATAAGCGAATCAATTGCCGAAAATGAAATATTAACTCCCGCAGGATATTTGATTCTTGATTCCGGATTGATAAGCGAATCAAGTCCAATTACATTCATCGAGAAATCACCGTCATCTCCATTAAAAACGAAGGAATAACCCTCAGCATTCACAGCAAAAGACTTACTCCCCTTTTTTGTTTTCGGAATTATCATCTCTCTGAAAGCGCTGTCAACCCCTGATGTCATCTGATTTAGATTTTTCACGCGTATTTTTTCAAAGTATTCAGGACGCAATGCAGCGCTCCTTTCAAGAACACCGTTGGTTGTATAGATAAGCATAAGACTGTCGCTTCCGGGTTTTACCTTGTTCGGCACCTTCACCCTAATGGCAAGATCATTTCCGGAATTAACCTGATACTCAAACTGAATCCTTTTTTCTATTTCGGATAAGTCCTTTTTAACCTTTTTCAAAGATTTGTCGTTTATTACACAAATACCTTTGAATATTGAATCCGGAGTAAAAAAGATAAACTCCCGGTCTTTAGATTCCTGCATTTTGTCAAGAGAGAGCCTGAATTCCTGAATATCCTTTTCCCCTGCTGAAACAGAGAACACCATTCCCGGCTCCCCGGGTTTGGGAGGCGGCGGCGGCGGAATATCAGCCGATCTTTTAAGGGCGAAATAATAAAGATCGCTCCTGAGCGCTTTATGCAGCAGCGTAAGGTCAGGATTCACAGCATAAGTATTGTTATCGTTTATAAGAACCGACTTATACACATCCTCCCTGTAGCTGCGCAGGATCGAATCGGCCTGGCGTTTCCCACCTTCATCAAGATTGAGTCTGTTTACGAATTCAACATAATTGTTGCTTTTCGAATTGATGAGCGCTGGTTTTATTTCATATTGCTGAATGCCGTTCTGATCAGAATGAAGCCAGAGTACTTTGTTGTTTTCTTTATCTATGGGAAGATTGCTGTAAAGGGCAAAATTAAAAAGGTCTTCGTCCGTGATTTCGGTTTTGTAAAAAAGCGGACGCAGGTTTTCTGTATAGAATTTAAGAATTGCATCCCGCCCCGTATCGAGGAAACTTCCCCTGGAATCGGAAACATTCTTAAAAAAAATCATCAGTGCCGCCGTAAGTGCAAGCAGCCCTGCAAACGGTAATATTTTTTTTACTGCCATAGTTCGGCTTCCGCAGTGAATTAACTAAAAACCAAGATCTTTCTGATAAGGTAGAAGAATTACTTTTAGTGTTTCTCTTGCTCTGAATATCCTTGACTTTATAGTTCCCACTTCACAGTCCAGTTTGTCGGCTATTTCCTTATAACTGAGTCCTTCGATATCGCGCATCATCAGCGGTTCCTTCAGCTTATCAGGGAGTTTCTCTATCCCCTTCCGCACCAGACCGGGTATATCATAATTCTCAGCCCTGTCATGGTATCCCTGTTCGTAATCGTCTTCACCCATGTTGATAAATATGCTCCGGACTTTTTTCTTCCTCAGAAAATCCCTGCATTTATTTACCGTTATTCGGTAAAGCCATGTTGTGAATTTCGAATCGAACCTGAACTCGCCGATATTTCTGTAAACAGCAATAAATACATCCTGCGAAATATCATCAATGTTTTCTATATCGCCAAGAGTAAGGTAAACAAGATTCCTCACCTTATCCTTGTGTTTGGCAACCAAACGGGTGAATGCATGATCCGATCCGCCTATAAAACTCTCGATAAGCGCATAATCATCGGAATCGGCTTTCTGTTCAGCAATATTTCTTTGATTGTCAATTGAATTCATCTTTTAGACGCCGGATATATTTAATTGTTCCACCAGGCAGACTGCAATTATTTTTTGATAATAACTATACCAAAATATAATTATTTCAGTTTTATTATTTAGAATTGCATCATAAATTATTTATATTTAAGGATAATTTTTGATATGATTACGAAAACGGAGGTGATATGAAAACAAAAGTGGTTGAACATTACGGGGCGGTTTCAGTTGAGCTCAAAGGAAACGTTATGGGTGGACCTGAAGCCCAGGAATTCAATAAACTGCTTCATGATCTTCTTGAGAAAGGTCAGCGCAATGTTGTAATTGACCTTTCCGGTGTAAAATTCATGAACAGTTCCGGACTTGGAATGCTCATAAGTGGTTTTACTACAATGAAAAATGGCGGCGGTCATCTTAAACTTGCACGTGCAACCGAAAAAATCAATAGTCTGCTCATTATCACTAAACTGATAACTATTTTTGAGCATTATGAATCGGTTGATGCTGCCGTGGAAAGTTTCAAAGCCGCAGAATAAAGCCAAAATATTCTTAGTCTTTCTAAAAACTCCGCCTTCAACGGAGTTTTTATTTGTCTTTTAAATTTCGGGATTATCAATGAAAGTAACTGTTCTTGTCGGTACCCAATGGGGCGATGAGGGTAAAGGTAAAATAGTCGATATTTTATGCGAGAATTACGATATTGTCGCAAGATATCAGGGTGGCGCAAATGCCGGGCATACTATTAAGATAAACGATATTCAGTACGTTCTGCACCTTATCCCTTCAGGTATTCTCCGCGAAGGTCCGCTTTGTGTTATTGGGAACGGCGTTGTTATTGATCCGGCTGCTCTGCTTGAGGAAATTGATATTCTCGAAAAAGCCGGTATAAAAGTTAAAGGCAGGCTATTTATCAGCCATAATGCACATCTTATAATGCCTTACCATAAACTCATCGACAGCCTGAACGAAAGAGGCAGTAAAAAAATTGGTACGACCGGACGCGGGATAGGTCCGTGTTATATCGACAAATTTGCGCGGAAAGGAATCAAGATAGTTGATCTGCTTGATAAAAAGTCCTTCGAGGCAAAATTGCGCTCTAATCTTGCCGAGAAAAACGATCTGCTGAAAAACTATTACCATAGCAGTGAAATGGATGTCGAAGAGATCACTGAGCAGTATCTTCGATTTGATGAGCTTATCGATCCTTACATCTCAGATACTGCTAGACTGCTGAACGAATCTGTCAGTTCCGGCAAATCGGTTCTCCTCGAAGGCGCACAGGGCGCTCTCCTTGATGTCGATTTCGGAACGTATCCGTTTGTCACTTCTTCTTCCCCCACTTCCGGCGGTGCATGTACCGGATCGGGCATTCCTCCCACAAGAATAACCGACGTTTTCGGTATCGTAAAAGCCTACACAACAAGAGTTGGAAATGGTCCTTTCCCTACTGAGCTTACCGGTGAAGCAGGTGATACACTCCGAAAATGGGGAGCCGAATTCGGCGCCACCACAGGACGGCCACGCCGCTGCGGCTGGTTCGATGCATTCCTCGTTAAATATTCTGTGATGATTAACGGCATTACAAATTGTGCTATTACAAAACTCGACGTTCTCGGCGGTTTCGATGAAATACAGGTATGCACAGGCTACAAATTAGGCGGAAAAATTCTTAAGTCATTCCCGGCTGACCCCCGAAGACTCGAAGAGGCTGAACCCGTATACATTACTATGAAAGGCTGGAAACAAGATATTTCATTAATCCGCAATTATGACGACCTTCCCCCCGAAACAAAAGAGTATCTCAATTTCCTTGAATCCGAGTGCGGAATAAAAATTAAAATAATATCTGTCGGACCAAAACGGGACCAGACTATTTTACAGCCTGATTAAATACGCTCGGCAACATCACGTTGACGTTTTAATTCCCTGGTTCACCGGGCATCGAACGTTTATAGAAATATTCTGTGTCTCAATAGCTCTCCACCCAATTCACAAACGCCTCCGAATCTGTCATCGCGAGTATTACATCTTCATCGTAAAACGAAGCGATCTCAGGCTAATCATCCAATCCCAGAAACCATAGTCCAGATAATTGTGTTAGTTATCACCCGATGCCGAAGGCATCGAACGTTTATGGAAATATTCTGTATGTCAATATCTCTCCTCCAATTTACAAACACCTCTCCGAATCTGTCATCGCGAGTATTACATCTTCATCGTAAAACGAAGTGATCTCAGGCTAATCATTTACCCAGAAACCATAGTCCAGACAATTGAGCGCACCTTCGTGCCTGTTTTGCAGGACTGTTTGTCAACGGCACGCAGGGTTGTCAGCGAAACCGTAAATCGTATGGCATTAAGAAGCGTAAAACATGCTCATAATCGAGCCAAAAATGCATAGTTCCCTGATTCGGTTGAAATGGGGAAAATGTGTCCCTTATCATCCGGGGCACGAATATCGGGGCTATATTGACAGCCGTCATACTCCAATATATCTCCTGTTATTAATATTGGGGAAACAAAAACGGAGATTTTATGAACGGCACATTAATTCTTATTCTGCTTCTTGTACTTATCGTTTATTTAGGAAAAAAAGCACTCGATTCATACAGAGAAATTTTTAATATCGACGATCAGATCTGAAACTACTACAGCTATTTTTTTAAGATTATCTTAAAAGTCGTGCCTTCATTCGGCGCCGAATGTTTCACGAATATTTTCCCATTATGATAATCTTTAATTATTCGTTTTGAAAGGCTTAGCCCCAAACCCCAGCCGCGCCTTTTTGTCGAATAACCAGGGCGGAATATCTCTTTCCTTTTCCGCATATCAAGCCCTTTACCATTATCACTCACCTCAATTTCAATATATTTTTTCAGCTCATTAACAGTGAAACAGACCTCACCGTTCCTGCCTTCTATCGCATCGATAGCATTCTTTGTAAGGTTCTCGATCACCCATTCAAATAATTCAGGATTAATATCAGCAAAAATTTCTTCACCCTGTTTTAATTCAAGTTTAACATTTTTACCAATTTGCGGCAGTCTTCTGCTGTAATATGAAATAACGTGAGCTATTACTTCTGTAACCGAATAATGTTTTAATTCTGGTTTTGAGCCAATTTTCGAAAATCTCTGTGTCACCTTATTCAGCCGGGTCAGATCGTTTTCAATTTCATCGGCAGAATCAAGCACTTTATCCGGATTCTGGTAATTCATCCGTATTATTTCAGTCCAGCCCATTAAGCTGGAGATAGGCGTTCCGAGCTGATGTGCGGTTTCCTTTGCCATGCCAACCCATATATTGCTCTGCTCGCTTCGTTTGAGGTATGAAAATCCGGTGTATGACATCAGTAAAAATATAACGGCAAAAATGATCTGGAGATACGGATAATATCTCAGTCTTTTTACTAATTCAGAATCACCGTAATAAATTTTGCTCAGAACAATTGAATCCTGATACAGTATAGGAATTGGTTTGTTTATCTCTCCGAGCTCAATTATCATATTCTCGATAAAGAGCTGCTGCTGTTCAGGACTCAGCGTTGAATCGATATCGATATTTTTCACTCCGCCGCCGCCTGCGCTCAGGTTTATCTTATCCTCACTATCTGTCAGCACTAACGGAAAATCAATCCTCTGGATAATATTCTCGAAGATAAATGTGAGATCGTTATTGCCGTCAACAGAACTTGTAATGTATGAAAAACTCTGGGCATAGAGTTCAACTATTTTCCGCTCCCGGTTCTGCAGTTTCTCAACGATGCTCCGAGTATATAATAACGTCCCGACCGCTATAAACGCAGCGACAATAAAAAGAAGCAGTTTGATATTAAGTGAATTGGGATTTGAATGAAGTTTTACCTTTGCCATTTATTTATCCATAATAAAAGATTCCTTTAAAATATAATTAAATGATGAATTTACCGGTGTGAAATATTCTGCCCGCGAAAAATACCGGGTTCAAGCTCGCCGGGGAACCGGCGGTTAGAAAACAAGCTGCCCATTTCAGGCAGTATTGTTTGCAAACCGCAGTGTTTAATAATCAATATGAATTTCCCTAAATGCGTAACGGAAGATGTCCGGTAAATGTGATGGATCGCAGCCCAAGGCTATTGATCTCCGCACCTTCGGCGCTGGTAGATAATCTTTTTTCGCTGATATTCATAGCGCCAAAGGCGCGATAATCATTAACATAGCCCGAAGGGCTATGAAAGCAAACTCCCTCTCCCTCAAGCGCCGAAGGTGCGAAATTACTCCCGCAAATGCCGCTCGAATTTATTATCGAAATTCGTCTTTGTTCATCATTTTATTACGCACCTTCGGTGCTGATTAATGAGCGAGGATCTTTCCGCCTTGGACTTCGCCCAAGGCTATTGATTTCCGCACCTTCGGTGCTGGTAGAAAATCTTTTTTCGCTGATATTCATAGCGCCAAAGGCGCGATAATCATTAACATAGCCCGAAGGGCTATGAAAGCAAACTCCCTCTCCCTCAAGCGCCGAAGGTGTGAAATCATTACCACAAACACCGCTCGGATTTTTTATCGTAATTCGTTTTTGTGCATCTTTTTATTACGCACCTTCGGTGCTGATTAATGATCGGGGATCTTTCCGCCTTGGACTTCGCCCAAGGCTATTGATTTCCGCACCTTCGGTGCTGAGAGCCTTTTAGCACCATAACATGAGGTTACGCCAAAGGCAATATTTATC
>Ga0172367_10003004_pt1 | contig 22438 bp, 19 predicted proteins | sample Lak10m_FD_114542 | JGI IMG/M metagenome (GOLD analysis project Ga0172367, IMG submission 114542) | Freshwater microbial communities from Kabuno Bay, South-Kivu, Congo - kab_022012_10m | ecosystem: Environmental > Aquatic > Freshwater > Lake | place: Democratic Republic of the Congo: South-Kivu... | reverse complement strand
TAAAATAGCTGTAAGAACGAAACCAAAGACTATCTTTAGACGAATCTAACGCTAGTATTCCTCCTTTCCATCTTCCTTGAAGCCCCGCTCCTTGGTTAACAGTTAATTGGTTATCACAAACAACAAGATAATTACCACCTTGTGTTTTGTGTAAGTCAACAAAATGTCCATCAGATGTAGGTAAATACTGACGCATTGGGCTGGTTACAATCAAAGCACCCGTATTCTCCTGCTCAATTTGAGTAGAAAAGAGATAGCCTGCAAATGGAATAGGGTTCGGATTTGAATCGTTCGTTAATCTACCAAAAAGTACAACCTTATCTTCTTCAAATTCGTAAACACTTGCTCTTTCATTTGAACATTCTCCACCAAAAACGAATCTTCCTTCCTCAAAACCTTGGTCATTAGTTTTAATTAGTATAAGATTTGAATCCATAAACCAGCCATCACTGCATTCGCCCAAAACGGGTGTAATTAGGATTAACCAAAATCCACCGTCCATTGACTTTTTTACGCTTATAGCTGTATTCGTATCAGAAAAATAGGACTGCCAGATGATTCCACCTAAACTATCAAGTTTAAAAAGCGTTCCAGAACCTTGCTCATTTCCTTGACCCTTATAGTAACCACTTATCAAATAGGTGGAATCTATGGGGTCCTCTATTATTGAAGAAAAGAAGTATTGATTTGCGGTGGTATCAATTATATGAAGCGATTTAATACTTCCTAAAAAATTAAAAGTGACAAGATAATTCACGTCTGCATCAGCGCCTAATGTTACATCGTAATTAGTAAGAGTTGAAATCACATCATTATTGTGATTAACAGTCATTCCCCCGTTTCGATAACCAGAACCTCCGTACCAAGCTTGGCTCCTATCAATATCAGCAGAATCATATCTCGTCCAATACAACAAGTCACCACCGATATTAATTTTCGATGAATACACTCTTAAAGCATTAGGGGTTGTTCCAGGATTACAAAGAACACCACGGCCAAAGGTCATATAACCATCAAAATAATCTGGATTCGTATCCACTATAAAAACATTTTCAAAGGCACCATCATCTATATAATTATACGGTGGCCATTGGCAACTAACAGGATGGGCCTGATTGAATGTTGGCCATTGAGCGAATGTGTGTGAATAAATAAATAGAAAGATACCTAGTAGAAAATGTTTCATGATAATAAAAAGTTAAGGTCAAGAAAATTCAAGTATATCGTTAAAGATAATTAAATTGATTTCCCGACATCACTATATTTCTTCAATTATTGCTTTCTTATCTATTTCCATTGCGAAGCAGTAATTGCAACTCCGTTGCAGTAATTGTCTCCGACAGTAATTGCCTTTAGGCAGTAATTGTGCTCCGCACAGTAATTGTCTCCGACACTAATTTCACTTCGTGAAGTACCCCCGTTGCTCTATATCTAGTAGCAGTTTCTTTCTGGGTAAGCCGCCGGCGAAGCCGGTGAGAGCGCCGTTTTTACCGATGACGCGGTGACAAGGAATGACAATGGCGATTGGATTTTTCCCTATTGCTTGTCCAACGGCGCGAATGGCTTTTACGTTGCCGTAACGTTCTGACATGGTGTTGTACGATGTTGTTTCACCAAATGGAATGTCTTGAAGCAATTCCCAAATGCGACGTTGAAAATCAGTGCCACGGGTTTGTAATGGCAGATCAAATTGCTGACGGTTTCCACCGAAATATTCTTGCATTTGCTTATGCGCTTCTTCTAACAATGCGCAAGGAAGCTCTTGCTGCAAGGGCCCTTCAGCGAAGTCAATACGTGTGACATGCGTACCGTTCGAAAAGAAATGCAACCATCCGATGGAATACGATCTACTGATTTGAAACGCCATAAAGCTTGTTGGTTTGAATGTAATTCCACACGGTGTCGTCAATGCCCGCAGGTTTTTCATTCACCTGTTGGCGTATTAAGGTCGAAGATAAATCAATTGGATGAAAGGGAATAAATTCAAATTGCTTTTCGAATTCTTGTAAATAAAATGGCGGCGCTACTTGTTCGGTGTGACGCTTACACACCAAGAACCGTAGACGTTTCAAGAGCGATTCGTATTCGTACCACTGCGGTAGTTGCAAGAAGACATCGGTTCCGCAGAGAAATAAAAATTCGGTAGTTGGATAAAGGGCTTGAAAATGCAAGACCGATTTTAAACTGTAAGAAGGCAAAGGCATGTGCATTTCATCGTCACGAACTGCTATCTTTTCTTCATGCGCAGTAGCCAATTTAACCATGGCCAAACGGTGTTCGGCCGAAGCAAGAATAGACGGATCTTTCAGCGGATTCTGCGGACTAACCACAAACCACACAGCGTCGCAGCCCGCTTGTAGCGCAGCTTCCGCCATGGCCGTATGGCCGTGATGAACAGGATTAAACGATCCGAATAGTAAGGCTATCTTCATTCCGCTAGGAAGTCATTCACCAATTGAACCGCACGTGCTTTCGCTTCGTCGAGGTTGTCGTTAATGACAGAAACGTCGAACTTGTTGTGGTACGACAATTCCAACTCGGCTTTAGCAATGCGCATTTTAATTTTCTCTTCGCTGTCGGTAGAACGGTCTTTCAAACGTTGTCTTAGCACATCTACACTGGGCGGTTGAACGAAGACAGCAAGGGCACGGTGATGAAAGATTTCTTTCAGGTGCAATCCGCCTATTACATCAACATCGAAAATAATATTCTTACCGCTTTTCCACACGCGCTCCACTTCACTTTTCAAGGTGCCGTAGCGGGTTCCGGCATAGACTTCTTCCCATTCAATGAATTCGTTGTTGTCTATTTTCGATTGAAATTCTTCGGGAGTTAAGAAGTAATAATCTTTTCCGTCCACCTCTGCACCGCGCTTGGGGCGAGAGGTTGCGGATATACTGAATTCTAACCGCAAGCCTTTTTGTTCCAGTAAGTGATGGACAAGCGTAGTTTTTCCGGCCCCTGAAGGCGCTGAGAAAATGACTGCCTTGCCAAACACTTTATCAGAGAACATTATTGATTTGCTCTTTAATTTTTTCTAATTCATCTTTCATTTCTACCACCATGCGCTGCATAGAAGCATCGTTGGCTTTTGAACCAATGGTGTTGACTTCACGTCCTATTTCTTGCGAAATAAATCCAAGCTTTCTTCCCTGCGCTCCGCCGTTCAATTCTTCATTGAACATTTCACAATTGGCTTTCAGACGTTGTAGTTCTTCAGATACATCAAGCTTTTCCAAATAGTAAATCAATTCTTGTTCGAATCGATTCATGTCTATTTTTTCCGCACCAATTACTTCGTCGAGTTGCGTTTTCAAACGCTGACGCGTTTTCTCTTTGCGCTCTTCCATGGGTTCTACCAAGGCATCGCGCAATTGAAGAATATTAGCAATGCGCATACTGAACTCTTGTTTCAGTTTATCGCCTTCTGTTTTTCTATAGGTGTCGAATGCTTCATACGCTTGGTTAAGCAAAGCGTACATGGCTGTCCATTCGTCCTCATCAAGTTCGCTGTGATCTTGTTTCAGCACGTCGGGCATGCGCATAAGCACAGAAAGCACATCGGCATCGCCCAGGTCTTTCGACGCTTTCCAAGCTGTAAGCTCTTGGTAGTATTGGTCAAGGACGGCGGTGTTGATTTGTGTTTTGCGCTCGGCTTCGAGGTTTTCGATGTAGAGAGAGAGTTCGCATTTTCCGCGCACAATGCGCTCTGCGAAGGCTGTTCGCAGGTCTAAGTCTTTTTCGCGGTAAGCCCCTGGAATGCGCACATTCAGGTCTAGCTGCTTGCTGTTTAGCGAGCGCACTTCGGCAGATATTTTCTTTGTTCCGCGTTGCAATTCGGCTTTACCATAGCCGGTCATGGATCTTAACATGTGGTCCATTTTGCGCCCAAAGATAATCAATTGAACATGGGCAACGCGATTTTGTTATTTCCTTTGCAAAAGATTATGATGAAAAAGACAGCAGTCCTTCTAGTGAACCTTGGTTCTCCTGACTCACCTACCCCCGGGGCGGTGTACCGCTATTTGACGGAATTTCTAAACGACAAACGCGTGATTGATATCCACGCACTTGGTCGATTTATTTTGGTAAATGGAATTATAGTTCCCTTTCGTCATCGCAAAAGCGCTGCGGTGTATCAGAAATTATGGACCGAAAACGGTTCGCCGTTGATTCATTATGGAAAGAAGAACGCGCTTCAGTTGCAAGAGCGATTCGATGCGAACGAAGTGAAGGTATTTATTGCCATGCGCTATCAGGTTCCGAGTATTGATGCTACGTTGGCTGCCATTGAAGAATGGGGTGCTGAGCGCGTGGTGGTGTTGCCGCTGTTTCCGCAATACGCATCTGCCACTACGGGCAGTGTTCAAGAGAAAGTGATGGAGGTGATAAGCAAGTGGTGGAGCATTCCAGAAGTGGTGTTCATCTCACAGTTTTACGACAATGAGAAATACATTCAAGGTTATGTGAACAATGCGCATCAGTTCAATTTGCGCGAGTACGATCATGTCTTGTTTAGTTTTCACGGATTGCCAGAGCGACAGTTAGACAAATTGTATAATGACAATAAGTGCCGCAATCACAGTTGCGAGCATGAGATTAATGAGGAAAATGCCATGTGTTACAAGGCGACGTGTTACGCTACGGCGCGCGCTATTGCAGGTAAGCTTGGAATGACAGAAGCAGATTATACCGTGTGTTTTCAGAGTCGATTGGGTAAGGGATGGATTGAACCGTTTTCAGACAGTGTGATTCGAGAGCAAGCGGCGAAAGGCGCGAAGAAACTGCTTGTGTTTTCTCCGGCGTTTGTAGCAGATTGTTTAGAAACCACCATTGAAATTGGCGAAGAGTATCAAGAATTGTTTGAGGAATTGGGCGGTGAAAAAATTCAGTTGGTTCCTAGCTTGAATGACTCGGAGATTTGGATTGATGCGTTGGAGGAGATTGTTAGGGAGAAGGTGGGATAGGGTTGGAGAGGGTTGGAGAGGGTTGGAGAGGGTTGGAGGGGGTTGGAGAGGGTTGGAGAGGGTTGGAGAGGGTTGGAGGGGGTTGGAGAGGGTGAGAAAGGATAATACCCACGGAGTGGGTGATAAAAGATAAAGGATAATAAAAAACCCCTCTCGGTTGAGAAGGGGTTTTGAGTTTTGTGGTGGGCGTTAGATGCGCCAGCGGAGTCCTATGTAGTAGTTGGCGCCGAACATGGGGCCATAGACTTGTGAGGCGTCGAAGTAGCTTTGGTTCGGTGCGTCGGCGTAGAAGATTGGATTGGTAACGGTGTAACCGGTAAGGTTTTCACCACCGATGTAAATCTCTAAATTCTCACGCAAAAACGCACTTACCTGCGCATTGAGGGTCCAATAACTTTCGCTGTACTTCGCAATGGTATTGTCTAGTGATACATCTTGCTGCGCCATGCGCTGCTTGCCTAACCAACGTGCGGTGAAATCGAAACTTAATTTCTGTCCTTTTGCATTGGCCTTCGTGTAGTACGATAGGTTCATGAATACACGTTGCTTGGCCACTAACGGACGTTCTTTTAAATCGCCGTTGTAAGTAGTGCGGGCATCTAACCAACGGTAAGCCAAACGGATTTCGCTGCGCTTAAACGGACTAATGGTAAAGTCAGTCTGAACCGCATTGGCAAAGCTTTTCCCACTTAAATTATACATTGAAAATTGTCCGGCCGTTTCATAGTCGGCCACCAGTTGATGTATGAAATTGGTGTGAAATGCATCGGCGGTAAAACTGGCTTCGCGGTAAAACAGTTTGAATTTTTGAATGAATACCAATCCCATGTTAGTCGCCTCTTCCATTTGAAAACCGAACGGATATTCGGTAGAGCTTCCCATGAGATTCCAAATGCGATTTCCGCCTAAGGCCGAAAGGTGATCAACCACCACTTGTGGTGAACGATACGCCTTACCTGCACTAAACTTAATGCTGGTTTTTTCATTTGGTGAATAGCGCATATGAAAGCGAGGAGTGAACAACATGCCGTAAATGTTATTCTTATCTTCCCTTACGCCTGCAACGATTTGCCAGTGTTCGTTCGGAGTTGCATCTACTTCGGCGAAGGCTCCTGCCACTTGTTCAGTGCGATTTAAATTGGCGTTACCCAATGCATTTACACCACCTATGGTGGTTAAACTTTCTTCGTAGGCATCGCTTTCTGCACTAACACCCACGGTGTATTTGTAGCCTTCAATAAATTCATTCGAGAATAACAAGTTAATTCGTGCACTGCGCTGAATACCGCTGTAGTCGCGGTATCCGTAAAGCGCTTGTTGGTTGTGGTAGCCCAACGAAATTTGACTTCCGAAACTTTTGTGTCCGTGCTCATCAAATAAATATCCGGTCTTGGCATTCACATTCGCGTGTTGTGTGCGCGAGTCTGATCCCCACGGAACTTCGTTGGGAGAAGCGCCGGTGATGTAATTGGTTTGTCCGCTTTTGTTGGTGAAGTTTCCGTAAGACACATCGTACTGTCCACGCCAGCCGCCATTTCCGGTGAATTGCCATGCGTTGCGAAGAAGGTAATTTCTGAATAGCGGATTGTCTAAGAATCCGTCGTTATTCATGTCATACACTTTTTGTGCATTGGCGCCGTGCAACTGAAACTGTCCTTCCCATGCGTGCTTCAGCGCGTATTTGGTTAAGACGTTCAATTCCGAGCGACCCATGGTGCTTTCGTAAGCATTGACGAAAAGTTTTTCTTTCATTTCGCCGGCTTTGTGCGCCACGTTTATTTGTCCGGTTACACCTTCATAGCCGTGCATGACCGATCCTGCTCCCTTTGCCAGCGCAATGGTGTTAATCCATGGTCCGGGTAAATAACTTAGCCCAAAGGTTCCGGCCAAGCCACGCGCAGCGGGCATGTTGTCGAACAAAATTTGTGTGTACTTTCCATCTAACCCTAACATTTTAATTTGTCGGGTACCGGTAATTCCGTCGGTGAATGAAGCATCTACTGAACCGTTTGTTTCAAAGCTTTCAGAAAGGCTGCAACAGGCTGCTTTGCACAATTCTTTTTCGGTAAGTACTTGCAAAGCATGTGGGTCTTTCGAATGGAGAATGGTGCCACCTGAGTTTCCTTCAATCAATATTTCAGTCGTTTGATTGTCTGGAATAAGTTGAATTTTCAAGAAAGGAGTTTGTTCGTTGGGGTTGATGAGAATGGAGTCGAGCTTGAAGCCCATGCCCTGAATCATTAGATACCCCCCTTTTGTAGGCTTTCCAATCGAAAACAATCCTTCTTCGTTGGTGACGGTGCCCAGCTGTGTGCCTTTGTAGAACACAACAACACCCACTACGGGACTATCGTTTTCTAGGACAATGCCTTTCACCTGAGCATGCATGCCCAAGCAGGCGCATAGGAATGCGCCAAGTAAGATGACCTGTTTCATGGGTGTTTTAATTCAGGGTCTCGGTAACGACAACATTGGTGCACGCGATTGTACTGTTCTTCGGTGCAGTTGCCGACTTCGGTATCGTAGCCCGCTTCGTGAAGAAGACGGTGAATGGTATCGATAGAAATTTTATCGGGCTTGTAGGTTAAAGTCAAACGGTGGTTGGCCAAGTCATAATTGGCCGTGAGAACACCTTTCACATCAACGGCCGATTCAATGGTGGTCTTGCACATTCCGCAAGCGCCAGCTACCCAAAAACTAGTGGTTACAGGTTTTTGTTTTTGAGCGAAAAGACTTCCTGTTCCAAGAACGAGGAAGAGTAAAAGAAGACTGAAATTTTTCATAACACTGATTTTTAATTCGTAAAAAATGCGAAGAATCAATGAGCCATATAGGCTCTGGTGTTATGCAAGTAAGTCGGCTTTGCTGGTGCAGTAAAGTCGGTATTTCGCAATTTTAGGAGGGAACGGAAGGTCGCAAAAAACGACAGGATGTTCTTCCTTAATTACAGTGAGATGATTTAGATGGAAAACCGCTGGAACGAAGGTTTCCAACGTGAAAAATTGTGGAATTTCAACACCCGCTTCTGCCAGGTGTTCGCCTTCGTAATGCACCGAGATGTGCGTGTCGCGCATGCAGCCGTGTGACTGGCAGCAGCCGCTGTGGTCGTAGGCCTCGTGGTCGTGGTCTTCTTCACCGAATTCAAAGAAGTGTACCGAGCGCAATTTACCGCAGCAATAATGCAATTCCGCTTCTATTCCGAAACTGAGTACGGAATAGAAGAGCATGAAAAACAGGGCTGCAATTTTTCGCATACTCAAAGTTAGTAAAAAGGAGGTTCAATCCTATAATAACGTACCTTTGCCGAGCAAAATTTTATACTATGAGCACAACTGTCGAAATGAACGACGTATTAGTAAAACTTGGAATACGTGAAGAGAATTTAGGAACCAGCACCGGACAAGAATTTTTTGGTTCAGGAAGCAAATTGGTTTCATACACCCCTGTAGATGGTTCTGCCATTGCAAGTGTGAATACCACTACAAAAGAAGAATACGAGCGTGTGGTAGCAGCTGCCAACGAAGCCTATAAAACATGGCGCTTAATGCCTGCTCCGAAACGCGGCGAAATTGTTCGTCAGTTTGGAAATCGTTTACGCGATTACAAAAACGAATTGGGTATGTTGGTGAGCTACGAAATGGGTAAGAGCTTGCAAGAAGGATGGGGCGAAGTGCAGGAGATGATTGACATCTGCGATTTTGCAGTGGGTCTATCTCGTCAGATGTACGGCTTAACCATGCACAGCGAACGTCCAGGTCACCGCATGTACGAACAATGGCATCCCCTTGGAATTGTAGGAATTATTTCTGCTTTCAATTTCCCAGTTGCGGTATGGAGTTGGAACTCTGCGCTAGCTTGGATTTGTGGTGATGTATGTATTTGGAAAGCCTCTGAAAAAGCGCCTCTTTGCGCCATAGCTTGTCAAAATATCTGGAATGAAATCGCAGCTGAAAATAATTTGCCAGAAGGTATTTCATCCATCATCACAGGCGATTTTCAAGTGGGTGAATGGATGACTACTGATACGCGTGTTCCATTGATTTCTGCTACAGGAAGCACACGCATGGGACGTATTGTAGGTTCTACTGTTGCACAACGTTTCGGAAAATCGTTGTTGGAATTAGGTGGTAACAACGCCATTATTGTAACTGAGAATGCCGATTTGAAAATGACCATCATTGGTGCGGTATTCGGTGCTGTGGGTACTGCTGGACAACGTTGTACTTCTACTCGTCGATTAATTATTCACGAAAGCGTTTACAACGAAGTGAAAGAGAAATTGGTTGCCGCCTACGGACAATTGAGCATTGGTAATCCATTGGATTCTTCGAATCACGTGGGACCACTTATCGATACCATGGCTGTTGACACGTATATGAAAGCCATTGAAAAAGCGAAAGCGGAAGGTGCCAACTTCGTCGTTGAAGGTGGTGTATTAACTGGTGCAGGATACGAAAGCGGATGTTACGTGAAGCCTTGTATTGCCGAAGTGAAGGACAGCAGTTTAGATATTGTTCAAACAGAAACCTTTGCTCCGATTTTATATATCATGAAGTACAAAACATTGGACGAAGCTATTGCTATGCAAAACGGAGTTCACCAAGGATTGTCTTCTGCCATTATGACTACCAATCTTCGTGAAGCTGAACGTTTCTTGAGTTGCGAAGGTTCTGACTGTGGTATTGCCAACGTGAACATCGGAACCAGCGGTGCAGAAATTGGTGGTGCGTTTGGTGGTGAGAAAGAAACAGGTGGTGGACGCGAGAGCGGATCAGATGCTTGGAGAAATTACATGCGTCGTCAAACCAACACCATTAACTACAGCACTTCGTTGCCATTGGCACAAGGCATTAAATTCGATTTATAATGAAGTTCAGACTTTCACTTTTTGCAGTATTGTTGTGTGTTACGAGCTCTGCTCAGTCATACACGTTAATGTTTCAGGTGGAAGGAAAACAAATTCCTTGTCGCATGGAACGTGTTTCAAAATCGAATTGGAACATTGTCAATGGCGAAGAGCGAATTGCAATAGAATTGAAATGGAAAGAAGACTCGACCTTTACGGCGAGTCTTCCTCTTTTTAATACGTATTTCGAAGGGAAGTCTGAACAGGGTGTTCTTAGCGGGAATTGGGTAGATCCAACCCGAAGTGGTGATTACCGCATTCCGTTTAGGCTGGAACGTTCGGGGCGTTTCGAATCGAATGCTTCTAAGCAAACAAACATTAAGCTTCGCTATAAAATTGTTTTCGACGACGATTCTGTTCCGGCTGTTTTAGAGATGAACTACCAAAACGGGGTGAATGTTGATTTGTTCGGAACCGTTCTCACGGAGACCGGCGATTACCGCTATTTGCAGGGCTTTATGATGGATAATAATTTGTTTTATCTCTCGGCATTTGACGGCACGCATTTGTTTTATTTAGAAGGCCAATTGGTGAATCAATTCATTGAAAATGCTTCGTTTTACAGCGGAAGACATTACCACGTGGGATTCAAAGGAACCGTTGATTCGAGTTATGAATTGCGGAAGGCCGATGCGTTGACCTGGATGAAAAATCCGAACGAATCCTTGGCATTAAAAGTAAAATCAAACGCTCAGACCGAACGAACATTCGGTGAGAAGGATTGGAAAGGAAAGGTAACCTTGGTTCAAATTATGGGAACATGGTGTCCGAACTGTACCGATGAGAGTCGCTTTGTAAGTGGCTTGTATCAAGAATTTCAGAAAGATGGTTTGCAAGTGGTTCCTGTTTCGTTTGAACGTGGAACCGATTACGCAGCAGCGTTTACTCGAATAGAGAGTCAGGCGAAGCAATTGAATTTGCCTTATCCTGTTTATTTGGGGTATGGTTCAGACTCGCCGCAGAAAACGGCAGCGCTAACCTTCGCACAATTGAATCACGTGATGTCTTTTCCTACTTTAATTTTAATCAATAAGGAAGGGAAAGTGGAAAAGGTGTGGACTGGTTTTTATGGTCCGGGTACAGGAAAGCATTACACCGAACATACCGAAGAAATTCGCAAAGCGGTGAAACGTAGTTTACGATAAGCACAAGAAATTATGATTATACAATCGCATTTAAACGAAGCGCACCAATTGCTTACCGAGCTGTTGGCATCTGAGACTTTTTTGAAATCAGTGAATGATGCAGCGCAGTGTTTGTCAGATCAACTGAATGCTGGCAAGAAGGTGATGTCGTGCGGAAACGGCGGCAGCATGTGTGATGCTATGCATTTTGCAGAAGAGTTGAGTGGACGGTACCGCGATAACCGCAAGGCGTTGGCGGCGATGAGCATTTCAGATCCATCGCATCTTTCGTGTGTAGGAAATGATTATGGTTACGACTTTGTGTTTTCACGTATGGTGGAAGCCATTGGCAATGAGGGCGATGTTTTAGTTGCCATTAGCACCAGTGGAAATTCGGGCAATGTGATTAAGGCTGCGGAAGCGGCGCGTGAAAAAGGGATAAAAGTCATAGGATTGACGGGTAAGGATGGTGGTAAATTAGCGCCCTTGTGCGATTATGAAGTGCGAGTACCGTGGTTTGGATATGCTGATCGAATTCAGGAAATTCACATCAAGGTTATTCACAGCTTCATTGATTTTGTAGAACAACATACCGACAAAAAATAAAAATGAGTGTAGAAAAATCCCTTCAAGCCCGCAGCAACGGCGCTTGTGAATTGTGTGAATCAACGAACAATTTAAGCGTGTACGAAGTACCGCCACATTCAAACGGCAACGAGAACGATAGCATTTATGTGTGTGAAGTATGCAAGGCGCAGTTGGAAAAGAAATTGCCATTAGATGCCAGTCACTGGTCTTGTTTAACCACAAGTATGTGGAGTGAAGTGAATGCGGTGAAGGTGGTTTCGTGGAGAATGTTAAGTCGATTAAAAGCCGAGTCTTGGGCGGTTGACGCGTTGGACATGATGTATTTAGAGGACGAAGATTTAGCTTGGGCGAAAGAGACCTTAGACCATGAAGACATGGGTGAATTGGAATTTCATCGCGATTCGCTTGGGAATATTTTACAAACGGGCGACACAGTGGTATTGATTAAAACCCTTGAGGTTAAAGGTTCTCAAGCCAAGGCGAATATTGGAACGGCGGTTCGTAATATTCGTTTGGTGCATGATAACGTTGAGCATATCGAGGGCAAGGTAGATGGACAATCGATTGTTATTTTAACCAAATACGTGAAAAAATCCTAGGTGTCGATGATATTGTATAGGTGTCGATGATATCGACACCTACGAAAAAGGGCGCTATTAGCGCCCTTTATTATTGAGATTCATCGAGGTGTCGATGTTATCGTATAGTGTAGATGTCATCGTATAGTGTCGATGTTATCGACACTTAGTTGTTGGGTGCGCCTGCGCTTACCCAAGTGGTGATTTGTGTTTGAACACAAGTCGGCAGTCCGCCAGAGTTTGGAGGCATGATGCTAACTCCGTTAGTTCCGCTTAAGCAGTTCACCAAGTTACCATTCAATCCGGCGTTTGAAATGCTGGTCCAATCGGTCAAAGACACTCCGCCACTCGGAGAGCTTCCGCTGTGACAGCCTTGACAGTTGTTTTGGATTACGGGATGAATGACTGCGGCGAATGTTGGAGCAACGTTCGGATCGCAATCGGCGATGCAAGAATTGTTCAATGCTCCTTGGCTCATCCAAGTTTGAAACATTTGAATCTGAGCGGCGGAAATAGAAACACCAGAATTGGCAGGTGGCATATTTCCATCTTGCATTTCATTTAAGATATCACCTCTGTCATTACGTATTTGAGAATACGTTGTGTACGGATCTGGTTCACCGGCTGGACTAGCATCGTGGCATCCGCTCATGGCGCAGTTGCTGGTGATGAACGGTAGAATATCGTTGGTGAAATAGACAGTATCTGGATCGCAAGGATGCGGATTCACATAAACTGTAGTGGTGTCATTGGGCAATGTTCCGGTCCCATCTAGTGGATGGTCGAACTCGTGCACGCAACCGGCGAATAGAGCCAGAGCGAACAAGCTAGCAATCAGTATTTTTTTCATGGCGTTTGGTTTCAAGTGAAGGTACGTTTTTTAAACAGAAAAGTTCGGGCAACTGATGAATGTTAATTTAATTTTTAAGCAAGTGAAAGAATTATAAAGAGGTTGATTTGAAATGATTACGGGCGCCGTAGGCGCCCGTAATTGCTCTAAAAAAACGAAAATATTAATGTACAATGAACAACCGTTGTTTCGCTTCACCCAGGGTAATGACATAGGCTCCGTTTGCAAGTTTGCTGCAATCTACCGTGGTGTTTATTCCGTTTAATCGGGTTTGAATGACCAACTGTCCTATGGCATCGTACACACGAAGGTTTTGATCATTCCATGATTTCGATGAAAGGATAAAGGTGTTGTTAGCCGGATTAGGATATACTGAAAATACTGGGGCTGCAAGTTCTTCCACCCCATCAATAAATCCGTTGCAATCGTCATCAATATTGTTTCCGTCAATTTCGGTCATGCCTGGATTTACGTTCGGATTGGAATCATCGCAGTCAGAGATTGGATATTCGAAAAGCGTATAGCCATTCCCAGGGTCAATGCACGAAGCCAATGACGACGCTGCATAGTAGTCATTGTCGGCATCTAGATAATACATAGTCATGTATTCGCAAGAGCCATCATCATAAATTGCACTGACATTGTAGTTACACGCCATGTTGTCTGTACAACCAACGTTTGCGCAATCAACAGCATACGCAAAATTGGAAATTACTAAAGTCCCAGCTCCGTACATATCATCAACACTTACAATAGCAATCGAAAGTGGTTCGTTGATGTTAACATGTATGGTCACGTTTCCTTCATAGGGTAAGCTAGAGTTTCCATCTACAAGGTCGAAGGTTTGTGTCCCCGCAGTAACTCGAGGTATATCGTAAGCTGGACCATCGTCAGCAGTGCTGTAGGCGTAATGGAAACTAATGTTTCCGCTGAAGGTCGTGGTGGTGTTCAACTCGGTGTTAATGGCCGAAATTGTCTGACCATCACTACCAATAATTGTTGCGGTATTCACATCTATGAACACTGTTCCCGTGCCTCCATTGGTGTTTGTAGTCCATAGTGGTAAATCGAACGGACCCGAGAATCCGCCATTGTACATGTAGTAGTTGCACGAGCCATCGTTGTACATAGCATCTGGATTGTAATCGCACGCATAAGGGTCAGCGCACCCTGTAATGCAGGGGATCATGAATTCAAGATTGGAAATGGTTAGTACGCCTTGTCCGCAACAATCATCTGATTGTTGAATGCCCCAAGAAAAAGTGGCGCCTGCTGGTATTTCCACCGAAGTTATTCCGCTATATGGGTTAGTAGGTCCAACCAATGGGGTGTTCACACCATTGATGGTATAGATAGGAAGATCATAGCTAGCGTCGTCATCACCGGTAGTATAGTCGTACATAAAGGTGATAAGTTGTGGGGTGCTAAAGGTGGTTTCAAATCGGTTGTATGGTCCCCCATTGAAGCCACTTTCGTTGCTTCCATAAATGGTGATTTGATTTGAGCTTACCGCAATTGAACCGTTGCCTTCGGTAATGGATGCAAATTGATCGGTGCTAAAAGGTCCTGTGAAATCGAGGTTGTAAAAAGAAGTACAGCTGCCATCATTGATGTTAGCAGAGGGATTGAAATTACAGGCTAAGTCATAGGTGCATCCGAAATGACATGGGTTTGCTACCGGACTGAAGGTTGGGTCGTCATCGTAGCAATCACCTCCGGTTACGGTAAATCCTGAAGCAAATCCGTACAGGCAGGTTAGGTATTGCACTGCGTTTTGATCGCCATATCCGTCGTAATCTAAATCGGGATAAAAATTGGCATAGTCGAAGCATGTCCCATCATCTATCGTAGCATTGCTGTTGTAATTGCATGAATTGGGATTTGTACACCCTACGGTTACCAATGGATCTACTGTTATCGTGAGTAAATCAATGCATGAACCTACCCCATCCGAGATGGTGCAACCCAAGGTGGTAGTTTGACTAATGTACAGATAGATTTCCCAGGTAGTTTCGCCATTACTCCATTGTACTTCATTAGCTTCTGGAAACCAGGGTGACTGAGCGTTAAGTACCACAACACCAGGAGAACCGATAGAATAATCGCTTGGAAGAAAAGGGGTACAATCTTGTGCTTGAACTAAACTAGATGTAAAGGCTAGCGAAAGCAATAAGTAAAGTTTTTTCATAAAAGGGTTTTAAGAATATTTTAACAAATATACTTATCCCTATTCAAACCGAATCCCGATCACACAAACGTCATCGGTTTGTTTCACGTCTCCTTTCCAGTCAATGAAGGTTTTTTGAAGTGTTTGGTATTGAGCGAAAACAGGAAGCTGAGCCAATTTAGTAACCAATACACGTAAATTTTTCATGTAGAATTTCTTGTTCGATGCGCCTCCGAATTGATCTGCAAATCCGTCGGTATATAAATAAATATAATCGCCTTTATTCAATTCCATCGTTTGAACTTGAAATGGTTTTACCTCGCGCATGCCGCTTCCAATGGCCTGTTTGTCGGGTTTGAGTTCAATTAATTCGCCGTTGTTTTTTACGATAAGCACTCCGTTGTTCGCGCCAGCAAATTCTAATTGATTTGTTTCGAAATCTAGGCTTATTAAGGAAACGTCCATTCCGTCTTGAACCGAAAAACCATCTTGATCTTGCTGATTCAGGCTTTGACGCACACGGGCGTTGAGGGCATTCAATATGTGATTGACGCTGTTGTGTTCGTTTTCTCGAATGGCCTGCTTCAAATAGGTGTGTCCGAGCATACTCATGAAAGCACCAGGAACCCCGTGTCCTGTGCAGTCTACCACTGCAACGTAAATTTTATTAGCATGCGAATTCGATTTGGAAATCCAATAGAAATCACCGCTTACAATGTCTTTTGGTTGGTAAAAGACAAAGGCGTTTTGCTTAAATATATCTTGAATGAGTTCGTTCGAAGGGAGCACTGCACGCTGAATGCGTTCGGCGTATTTAATACTACTTATAATTTCTTCGTTCTGAATTTCGAGTTGAATTTTTTGATCGTTGATTTGTTGCGTTCGTTCTTCCACCTTGATTTCTAATGCGAGATTAGCTTGGGTTTTCAATTGATTCACCTCTTGCAAACGCGTTAGTGCTTCTTGTTTGAATTCGTTGAAACGGTCTATCAAGGCCAGTGTTAGCAAGAGCACTTCCAATGCGCTTCCCAACTGCAATCCGTAGTCTGAAAGAAAATTACTTGAAACAACCCCAGCGTTTTTCAGCACAAACATGAACACCGAGAGAAGAAGTACAATAAATGCAAAGAAGAAAAATCGGGCAGGTTTGTATTTTTTACGAAGGATAAAAAATGAAATGGGAATGATGGCCAACGAAAGAATGAGCGAACACGCGTTTATGACAATGACCGAATACCGATACGCTGAATTGACTTCAACAAAAGAGAGCAATGCCGCACTGAGCATCATGATCCAAATGCCCTGAATGCCCTTGTTTACACGAGGCAGGTAGTTCTTTATGTTCAAGAAACTCTGCACAAACGGTATGAGAAAGAGAATGGATATCGAAGAGAAAATAGGGTTGGCATGATTAGCTAAATACACCGACTGAGGCCAAAGGTATTTGAATCCAAATCCAGTTAGCGAGAGCTGCAATCCCATTAGACAAACCAAATAGCCGACGTAGAAAATCGACGATTTATCTTTCAGTACAATCAGATAGAATAAGTTGATGAGTAGAACGAAGAGGATGAATCCGAAGTAAATCCCGTAAATGATTTGTTCGTTAGACGCTTTGTTAGCAATGATTTCATTTCGCGCAAGCAACAGGGGTACGTGAAATTGTTCGCCGCTGTTTTGAACGTTCAGGTAGAGTTCAACGGTGTCTTTTGGTTCTAACCTGATAGGGAATTGGAAATTCTTATTGTTGAATAGTCTTGCTTTAAACGGCAAAAGATCACCACCTTGGAAAGACTCTACCTTATTCTTTCGAATCAGATAAAGGTTCACCACATCAAGATTGGGATGTGGAATTTCAAGACTAGTTTCAAGACGAATGGCGCCGGTGTTGATAAGGGTAGTCTTCAACCAAAACGATGCGTTTTGGAATCCGAAGTTCGGAACCTCTTGTTCAAGTTTTTGATAGGAAAGTTGCTTGGCTTCTTCTAACGTAGCCGATTTCGATACGTCTTCTGCAACTTGCATGAACAGCGCGGGATTCGTTTTTGAAAACGTAGAATCCAGCACCAAGCTGTTCTGCGCCCGAGTAGTTAAGTACATAGGGACAAGCAGCAGCGCTACGAGGGAGAGTCGAAGTGTTTGCGTCAAGGAATAGTTTCTTTTTTGTAAGAACTTTCTTTAACGCAAGGTAGTGAAATAGGTTACGAACAAAGTGAAATTATGGCATTCGCTTGAAACGTTCGAAGTAGGCGATTTCTAGTGCTTCGCGCGCTGATGGGTCAGCGATAGACATGAGTAAACGCGCCCGTTGTTCCAGGTTCTTTCCATATAAATTTACCACACCGTGCTCGGTTACTACGTAGTGTACGTGTCCGCGTGTAGTCACCACACCCGCGCCTGGCTTGAGTTGTGGAACAATACGCGAAATGCCTTTGTTGGTTAATGAAGGAAGAGCAATGATGGGTTTTCCTCCAACCGACAGCGAAGCCCCGCGCATGAAATCCATTTGTCCGCCAATACCCGAGAACTGATACGTCCCAATAGAGTCGGCACATACCTGGCCGGTGCAATCAATTTCAATGGCGCTATTGATGGCAATGGTTTTCGGATTTTTACGAATCACCGCCGTATCATTTACATAGGAAGCATCGCGGAAAACCACGCTAGAGTTATCGTCCACGAAGTCGTAGAGTTTGCGAGAGCCTGCTACGAACGTGGTCATGATTTTACCTGGACTTACTTTTTTATGTTCGTTGGTGACGATTCCTTTTTCAATCAAAGGAATTAATCCGTCTGAAAACATTTCGGTATGAACGCCAAGTCCCTTGTGATTGGTTAATGAGCGCAGTACAGCGTCTGGAATAGCGCCAATACCCATTTGAAGGGTCGAACCGTCCTCGATAAGGGCGGCAACGTGGGCTCCAATTTTAAGCGAAGCCTCGTCAATTTTTTCGCCGTAATTTACTTCAGGAAGTTCTGCTTCTTCCCAAACCATGGCGTTGAATTTCGAGATATGTACATGGCTATCACCTAGCGTACGAGGCATTCTTGGATTAACTTGAGCAATGATAATTTTAGCGCAATTCACTGCGGTGTGCGCCGCATCTACCGACGTTCCCAACGAACAGAATCCGTGTTTATCGGGCGGAGAAACGTGCAACAAAGCCACATCGAGCGGAAGGTATCCGTCGGTGAACAACGAAGAAATTTCACTTAAAAAAATCGGAACATAATCTCCGTGATCGCTGTTCACTAGACCGCGAATATTTGCAGAAACGAAAAGCGAGTTCCAGTAGAAGGCCTTTTTTATTTCGGGTTTGTCCCATTGAATATCGCCGAAGGTAGAAATAGCAACGAGTTCCACATTCGAAAGCTCGTTGGAACGATCCATGAGCGCGTGAATTAATCTGATAGGAGTAGCAGCGCTGCCGTGAAGGAAAACACGGTCGCCCGATTTAACAAGCTTAACAGCTTCTTCTGCGGAAATGTAAGTTGGATTCATGCTGCAAAATTATTTGGTTAGTGTTTAAACGAATCTGAGTTGTGTCATTGAAAGGCATGATGAATATACAAGAAATGAAAATTATAGGAAAGAATTTCGGTTGGAAATCCGCTAGAAACGTGATCATCTGCTATACCCGTGTTTGTATATACCCATAAGCAAAGCTTGTAAGAAGCAAGCGCTTGAAATTGTTTTGCTGCACAAATTGAAACAAGATGTTAGCGAAAACTTATGGAAGTGCCGTTTACGGCGTGAACGCGTATTTAATCACCATTGAAGTAAATGCCGACAAGGGCACGTTGGTGAGTATGGTTGGCTTACCCGACGCTGCGGTGAAAGAAGCGCAGCAGCGCATACGGGCGGCTTTAATGAATTCAGGACTGAAGCATCCGATTCGGAACTATACGATAAATATGGCGCCCGCAGATATTCGTAAAGAAGGTACGGCCTATGATTTACCCTTGGCTTTGGGGCTACTTGCTGCAACGGAACAAATTCCTGGTGAGCGACTCAGTGATTTTGTAATCATGGGAGAGCTGTCGTTAGATGGAAGCATACGAGGCATACGTGGTGTTCTTTCGATGGCAATTCAGGCGAAGCGCGATGGATTTAAGTCTATCATTGTGCCGAAGGAGAATGCCCAAGAGTGTGCCGTGGTGAATGGCATTACTGTCTATGGTGCCAGTGAAATTGAAGAAGTGGTTCGTTTCTTCAAAGGCGAGGGTTCGCTAACTGAGTTTCCTTTTAGTGAGCATGAATTTACTGCCATGCAAACGCAGCATTTTCCGGTTGATTTCACCGATGTAAAGGGACAAGAATCGATTAAGCGAGCGTTTGAAATTGCTGCTGCTGGCGGACATAATTTAATCTTGATTGGTCCGCCCGGAGCAGGAAAAACCATGTTAGCAAAGCGGCTTTCAACCATACTTCCACCTTTAACATTGGAAGAAGCATTAGAGACTACCAAGATTCACAGCGTGGCAGGCAAGATGAAACGCAGTCAGTCGTTGATTGTAAACAGACCCTTTCGCAGTCCGCATCACACCATCAGCGACGTGGCATTGGTTGGGGGAGGAAGTTTTCCACAACCGGGAGAAATTAGTTTGTCGCACAACGGTGTTTTGTTTTTAGATGAATTGCCTGAATTTAAACGCACCGTGTTAGAGGTCATGCGTCAGCCGTTAGAGGACCGATGTGTAACGGTTTCGCGAAGCAAATTCAGTGTGGAATTTCCAGCCAGTTTTATGTTGGTGGCATCGATGAATCCGTGTCCTTGTGGCTATTTCAATCACCCAGAAAAAGAATGCACGTGTGGAACCGGCTCGGTGCAGCGGTATTTGAGTAAGATTAGTGGACCCTTGTTGGACAGAATTGATTTGCATGTGGAAGTGACGCCAGTTCCGTTTGCACGTTTGCATGAACAGCGCACGGGAGAATCGAGTGTTGTCATACGCGAACGTGTAAAGCAGGCGCGTGAGATTCAGACGCAGCGCTTTGCCATGAGTAAAACGCATTACAATGCACAGATGAGTACCTCTCAGTTGAAAGAGCATTGCTCGTTGGACGAGGGCAGTTCGAATTTACTGAAATCGGCCATGAACCGTTTGCAGCTCTCGGCACGGGCGTACGATAGAATTTTAAAAGTTTCGCGCACCATTGCCGACCTAGATAAAAGTGCTCATATTAAGGTAGAGCACATTGCCGAGGCCATTCAGTACCGGAGTTTAGATCGAGAGAATTGGGGAGGATAGAGTCACACCTATGGTAGAAACCGCATTAGTTCTTATTTGCTCTTGTAAAATAAAATCACTTGTTACCCTGAAAATAATCCTCACCAACGTGTTTTAATCTAACAAGTCGATCATTGAGGTAAAACCCAAAATGAATGTTTAGATCAATGACACTCATTACGCCAATAATTTGAGATACATCGTGATATTCTCGATTGAACTCTGAACTGCCAAAGCAATATTTAGCTCCTAAATTGCATTCATAAAACAAACGCGGAGAAATATGTTGCACAATTCCGAATCCGCCTCCTACTAGATTGTAAGGATAATAACCATGGTGATTCATAGTAAAGTCATACATGGCTGATTGACCTTTACCTACCTTGGCATAGAGAAATTGACCTTTATTATTTTCTAAGTATTTCCTTCCTTCCAAATAAACTTGCCATCCCACATTTGTTTTTTGTTGCGTAGAATCTAATCCAGAATTATCTAAAGCGAAATAGTTAACAGATGCTCCAACCACTAATCCTATGTTGGATTTCTGAACTTCATATCGCAAGCGCACCTTAGCCATAGCACCTAGCGGATTACTGATAGATAGTTTATGATTTACTAAGTGAAGGGATTGGGGGTTCACTTGCTTTGTCTTTTCGTTTCTCCATTGATATCCGAGCATGAGTCGCGCTTCCACAGGACTTTGACCTTGCGGTCTTATTGCTGTTATTCCAACACCAACGTTTTGATAACGCATAGCAGCGGAACCTCGAAGGAAATTTGATGGAATGTTTGCTGAAATGCTCCATTTATATTTTATGGGGACGGAAATGAACTCCGGGCTTGTTTCCTGGGCTATCGACGAAAGCGAGATGCTGATGAATAAAGAAATTAAAGACAACCAACAAAAGAGTTTTTCCATAATTAAGAATAACAACTTAGAGGAATTATAGAATTATTTTATGTAGGAGGCTGAAGGATAAGTAGGATTGAGGTATAGCCCAATGTGATAGTTGCAGTCTATCATCGTTCCTGCGCCTATCAGGTAAAAAAATGAGTTGGTATACATCTGATTAAAATCGTTTGTGCCCATGCAATACTTTGCCCCAATATTGAATTCATGGAAAAAGCGTTTTCCTAAGTTTCCACTAAATCCAATACCAGCACCAGCGAAGGCATAATCGTATGGCCCCGAAGTGTTCAATCCAAAATCCATGATTGTAGAATTTCCATATCCGAATTTGCCGTAAGCAAAAGGTGTTTTCAATGTGTTTTTGAAATAGTATCTTCCTTCAATAAATGCTTGATATCCGAAATTCTCGCTAGGCGTAAAGTAATTTATAGAACCCCCAATGACAAGTCCACCTTGATTCTCTCTGTACTCTAATTTAATACGCGCTTTGTGAACCAAAGCAATTGGATTAGAGAGTGAAATTTTTCCATGAACGATAGGAATGGAAACACGGAGGCTATCTACTTGGGCATTTAATACGGTCAATCCGGTAAAAAAAATGAAAGTGGTCAAAAGAAATAATCTTTTTTGAATACTAAAGCGCTTCATGAATTTCAACATATTAGAAATAAGAATTGCATGCTGTAATTTCTCATTTGTGCTAAAATAAGAGCAACCTCTGAGAGATCTTTTGCTTAACACTCTTTTAACTAAGATTCTGTCGCGATGGCATATTTCGATTCTGATGTATCTTTATCAAAACCTGCACATCTATTTTCAATGAAACTTAGAATCCTTAGTTTGTTTTTGCTCATCGCATGCGCCTCGCAATCACAAATACATCTTGCTAAAAACTTTCAAAACGATCCGCAACTTCCTGCATGGGCTGCTCTGATGTACGACGATCAAGCCGACCCTTTTGCCGTTAAGGAAGCTTATGAAGCGTATTACGCTGCTCATCCGTTTGAGAAGACTGTCCATACCCAATACTATAAACGTTGGGTGAGCTCTATGCAAGCCAGCTTGCACGCACACAACATCGGCGAAATTCAATCGAATGATCGCGGAGGTACGGTT
>Ga0172367_10003002_pt1 | contig 22453 bp, 22 predicted proteins | sample Lak10m_FD_114542 | JGI IMG/M metagenome (GOLD analysis project Ga0172367, IMG submission 114542) | Freshwater microbial communities from Kabuno Bay, South-Kivu, Congo - kab_022012_10m | ecosystem: Environmental > Aquatic > Freshwater > Lake | place: Democratic Republic of the Congo: South-Kivu... | reverse complement strand
CAGGCCGCAGTGGTGGCAGCGCAGCCGTCCGTCACGCAGATGCACCACCAGGCGGCTGGAGCAGCGATGGCAGGGCGCCACCCAGGCGCATGCCGTACACAGGAATACCGGAGAATAACCGCGCCGGTTGATGAACAGCAGACTTTGTTCGCCCCGTGCCAGACGTTCCTCAATCGCATCCAGCAGTCCCACGGACAGCCCCTCGTCGAGCGGCTGGCGGCGTACGTCTATGCATTGAATTTGCGGCATGGCGGCATTGGCGACGGCACGCCGCTTGAGCGTCAACAGCCGGTAGCGTCCAAGCTGCGCGTTGTGCCAGGTTTCCAGCGCCGGCGTCGCTGAGCCCAATACGACTGGAATCTTTGCCATTTTCGCCCGCATGATGGCAACGTCCCGCGCCGAATAGCGCATACCATCCTGCTGCTTGTAGGAGGCGTCATGTTCCTCGTCCACCACCACCAGACTAAGATTAGGCATGGGAGTGAATACGGAAAGCCGTGTGCCGATGACGATGCGTGCCCGGCCGGACTGCGCCAGTAGCCAGTTCTGCAGCCGTTCGCCATCGGCCATGCCGCTATGCAGCGCGACCAGCTCATATTGCGGGAACCTGCTGCGGAAGCGCGCCTCCAGTTGCGGGGTGAGATTGATTTCCGGCACCAGCACCAACGCCTGTGCGCCATCCCGGGCCAGTACCTGCTCCAGCAGTCGCATGTACACTTCCGTCTTGCCGCTACCGGTAACGCCATAGAGCAACCACACGCCGAATTTGTCCAGCCCCTGCTGCAGGGCCTCCAGCACTGCTTGTTGCCCGACGTTCAGTGGCGGCGGGATTGCCGCAACGGCACCTGAAACCACTGACGTGAACGTTTCCTGCACCTGCTCCACCCACCCACGCTCTTTCAGCGCACATATGGCGCCGCGCCAGCCGGAGGAAATACCGGCCAATGCTTCCTGATCGAGCGGATTGTCCGCCAACGCCAGATACAATTTGCGCTGCAGTGCGGCGCGCGCAGGAATGTCTTCTAAATTAGCCGCTTGTCCCGCCTCGGCCAGGCGAAATATACTTTTGGTCGCGAGCTGCACTTGCTTGGCTTCGCGTAGCCTGGAAGGCAGTGCGGACAGCAATGCCTGGCCAAAAGGGTAGTGGTAGTAATCTGCGCAAAACCGCAGCAACCGCAACATCGCGGCAGGCAGCGGCGACTCATCCTCGAACGCATGCAGGATGTGCTTGAGGCGTTCGTGTGGAACGTCAGAGACCGCCACCCGTGCCTGTACGATGCCGATCACGCGCCGCCTGCCAAACGGCACCAGTACGCGCTGACCAGGCATTACGCCGGTGTCGGCGTCAAGATAGTCAAACAGTGTATCGAGCGGCACATCCAGCGCCACACGGAGAATTTTCATCGACTTTGTCATCTGGCGTTGAATGGCGAGCGTTATTGCAATGCAGGCTCAGCAGGAAATCGTTAAAATGGAAGTTTATACAATCATGGCCGATTCAAAGGCTCTCATTCTTCCTTGAAATTACATCTTACCGAATTACTGGCGCAGGCGGCAAAAGACATCGCCCCCGGCCAGACTTGCCCGGACATTGTTCTGGAACGCCCAAAAACCACGCTGCATGGAGATTTCGCTTGCAACCTGGCCATGCTGCTGGCAAAACCTTTACGCCAGAGTCCGCGTGCCATAGCCGACGCCATTGTCAAGGCGTTGCCGGCGTCGGCGTACGTGGCGAAGGTGGAAATCGCCGGTGCCGGGTTTATCAATTTCTTCCTCGCTGCCGGCGCCAAACAGGGCGTGGTGCACGAGATTCTTGCCCAGGGCGCGAAGTTTGGCTATAGCAATGCCGGGCAGGGCAAAAAAATACAGGTGGAATTCGTCTCGGCCAATCCGACTGGACCGCTGCATGTCGGCCACGGGCGCGGTGCTGCTTACGGCGCCAGTCTGTCCAACCTTCTGGAAACCGCCGGCTGGCAAGTGGCGCGCGAATATTATGTCAACGACGCCGGTCGCCAGATGGACATCCTGGCGTTGTCGACCTGGCTGCGCTACCTGGAACTGCATGGCGAGCAGGTACCATTTCCGCCCAACGCCTATCAGGGCGATTACGTACGAGACATGGCACGCCAGATACAAGCTGCTCACGGCAAACGCTATGTGTGCCAAGCAACAAGGGTGCTTGCGGGTACTCCTGGATTGCCCGATGCGGAGCGCGACGACAAAGAAGCTGCGAGCCGGCGAGAAGCACACCTGGACGCATTGATCGCCAAAGCCAAGGAGTTGCTGGGCGAGGATTATGCCTACATTCATAATCATGCCCTGACAGAACAACTGGGCGACTGCCGCGAGGATCTGGCGGAATTCGGCGTCACTTTCGACACCTGGTTCTCGGAAAAGTCGCTGTTCGATTCCGGCTTGGTGGAACGCGCCGTGGAATTGTTGGACCAGCACGGTCATTTATACCAGCAGGATGGCGCGACCTGGTTCCGTTCCACGACTTTTAGCGACGAGAAGGATCGTGTGGTGAAACGCGAAAATGGGCAATTCACCTATTTTGCCTCCGACATCGCTTATCACTTCAACAAGTTCGAGCGTGGCTTCGACCTCGTCATCAACGTCTGGGGTGCAGACCACCACGGATATATCGCGCGGGTAAAAGGCGCGCTGCAAGCGCTTGCTCTCGATACCGGCAAGCTGCTGGTAGCACTGGTGCAATTTGCCGTGCTCTACCGAGGCGGAGACAAGGTTCCCATGTCTACGCGCTCCGGCCAATTCGTTACACTGCGTGAACTACGTAGCGAAGTCGGCAACGACGCGGCGCGTTTCTTTTATGTGCTGCGCAAAAGCGAACAGCATCTGGACTTCGATCTTGACCTTGCCAAATCACAAAGCAACGACAACCCCGTGTATTACATTCAGTACGCGCATGCCCGCATTTGCAGCGTACTGAATCAGTGGGGCGGCAATCCCGCAAGCTTGAAGGCGGTCGATTTGAGTACATTGACGGAAGAACACGAACTGACGTTGTTGCAACGCCTGGCGGAATTCCCGGAGACAATTGAAAATGCCGCGCAGGAACTGGCGCCGCATGTTATTGCATACTATCTAAAAGACTTGGCGGGCGAGTTGCACAGCTACTACAATGCTCAGCAATTTCTGGTGGCCGACGAGGCGCTGAGGAATGCACGGCTAGCCTTGATCCTGGCTACGCGCCAGGTGCTGCAAACCGGCTTGCGCCTGCTTGGTGTAAGCGCCCCGGAAAAAATGTAACGTGGGAAAATCCGAAGGACGGACTTGTGACGCGCGACTATAAACCTACCCCGCAGAAACAGAAGGCCACAGGCAAAGGCAGCCCTTTTTTCAGTGGAATGCTGATTGGACTGCTACTCGGTATCGGTGCCTCTGTAGGAGTAGCACTGTTTGTCAAGGGCGGGGAGAGTCCTTTCGTCGCCAAGGTGGAGCCGGCTCCGACTGAACCCAGTATCAACAGCTTAAATTCCGCCGCCCCTGAAAACGCTGCCACCAAGCCCGACGCAAAAGCGCCTGTCAAATCCCGCTTCGATTTTTACACCATCCTTCCGGGGACCGAAAAGCAAGTGACGGAACAGGAAATCAAGGCCTCCTTGTCCGCCAAACAGGAGGCCGACAAAGCAGCCAGTGAAAGCTATTACCTGCAGGTTGGCGCGTTCCAGACCGAGGGAGAGGCTGACAACATGAAAGCGAAGCTTGCCCTGCTTGGGTTGGAAGCGGTAATCCAGACGGCCAATATTCCAGACAAGGGTGTGTGGCACCGCGTGCGCGTTGGCCCATTCACCCAAATCGACGATATCAATAAAGCCCGTACCGAACTGGCAAAAAATGGCATCGACTCGGCGTTGCTGAAAATTCACAGCAGCATACCGGACCAATAACTTTTACGAGGACAAAACCATGAAATTCCTACTGGCCACCTTATTTACCTTGATCGCTTTCACTGCCTCGGCCGATCCGCAGCTCGGTACACAATATCAGCCAACGCTGCAAGCCATTCCCACTGACAATCCTGCCAAGGTCGAAGTAATAGAGTTGTTTTGGTATGGCTGCCCGCACTGCTACCTGTTGGAGCCGCAGCTTAACGCCTGGATCAGGAAACTGCCCAAGGATGTTGACTTCAAACGCATGCCCGGTATTGCCCGTTCCGATTGGGCACCGATGGCCAAGGCATTTTACACATTGGAAGCGCTGAACCTTACCGAGAAGTTGCACAGCGCTCTGTTCGATGCCATACACAAGCAAAAGGCACTCAAGCTAGGCGACGATGCCGGCACTATCGACTGGATTACCAAACAGGGCGGAGTAGACCACAAGAAAGTGGAAGAAACCTACAATTCCTTCTCCGTCAACACCAAGATAACGCGCGCCGCACAGGTATTCCGCGCCTCCGGTGCCACCGGCGTGCCTAGCCTCATCATCGACGGCAGATACCTTACCTCCAGCTCCATTGCCGGTGGCAACGAGGAAGCGCTCAACGTGGCAGACTACCTGATCGAGAGGGCTCGTAGCGAAAAGGGCATCAAGCATTAAGAGCCTGTTTACTACTAAACAGGCTCTTAATGCGCGTCTTTATTACCGGCGCTTCCAGCGGCATTGGCGCAGCTCTTGCTCGTCATTATGCCGCCAGTGGCGCAACATTGGGACTGGTCGCGAGACGCGGCGATATGTTGCAGCAACTTGGCACGGAGCTAGGTGTTGAACATGCCTGTTACACGCTGGACGTACGCGATGCCGAAGCGCTAAGGCAAGCCGCGACGGATTTCATGTCCAAATGCGGCATCCCTGACATCGTCATCGCCAATGCCGGAGTCAGCCGTGGGACGCTGACAGAACATATTGAGGACATGCCCACGTTTCGCGCCATCATGGACATCAACGTGCTCGGCATAGTGCATACTTTCCAGCCGTTCCTGCTACCCATGAAGGCCGCTGGACAGGGAAGCCTGGTGGGCATAGCCAGCGTCGCCGGCCTGCGCGGGTTGCCGGGAGCCGGTGCTTACAGCGCTTCAAAAGCTGCCGCCATCAGCTATCTGGAAAGCCTGCGCGTGGAACTGGCAACCTGCGGTATTGCCGTAACGACGATCTGCCCCGGTTACATCCGCACGCCAATGACAGAAGTAAACACTTACACCATGCCATTCCTCATGGAAGCCGACGCTGCTGCGCAGAGAATGGCTCAATTCATCGCCGCACGGCGGCGTTTTGTCATTATGCCTTGGCAGATGGCGTTGATCGGCCGCCTGATGAAGTTGTTACCTGCCGCACTGTGGGATCTGGCAACAAAAAAGGCGCCGCATAAGCCGCGCCTGGATTGGGATGGGTTATAACTACCGGTAGTCTAAACAGCTTTGGGCGGGTCGAAAAAACCTGCCGCCAGCAACTCCTCCGCCAACGCGTTGTAATCCTTGGCGCCCTGGCTGTGCGGGGAATAACTGAAAATATCTTTACTGTGCGCCGGGCTTTCCGCCAGACTCACGGTTTCCGATATACGCGTCTCGCACAAATCCTTGCCATAGTGTTCACGCAGCTTGTCGTAAATGTCATAGGCAAGCCGCCGCCGCGAATCAAAGCGGGTAATGACCACGCGACGCTCAATGTGCTTGCCGAGTGGTTTCTCCAGCACTTTGAGCGCCGCGTCCAGCCGATTCACGCCTTGCAGGGAAAGATAATCCGCCGATACCGGGATGAGTAGCCGTTGTGCGGCAAACACTGCATTGAGTGACAGCACCCCCAGCATGGGCGAGCAATCGATCAATACTGGAATCATTTCATCGGGCAGCAATTCCTGCGTCAGGCCATTTTTCAGGGCACTGGTAATGTTGGGGGTACGACCATAAAGCGAATCTATCTTGAACAATTCCATGTGCGCCGGAATCAGATAGGCGCCACTGGACAACTCGCGCATGAGCTGCGATAACGGCTTCTGTTCGCTGTAGAAAGCATAGATGGTTTGGGCGCTGGGTATGCCGCGTATACCGCTGGATAGCGTCAGATGCGCTTGCGGGTCAAGGTCAATCCCGAGTGGAAACTTGCCACGGCGCGCCAGCGCGGCCATCAGATTGAGCGTGGTGGTGGTTTTTCCCACCCCGCCTTTTTGATTGAATATTGCAACTACGGACATGAATTATGGCCTATTCAGTTTATGCTTATTCTACCGTAACTGACTTGGCAAGGTTGCGCGGTTTATCCACATCCGTCCCTTTGAGCAACGCTGCATGGTATGCCAGCAATTGTACCGGTATTGAATGCAGGATGGGAGACAGGACGCCTACATGGCGCGGGGTGCGGATGACGCGCACGCCTTCGCTCTCGGTGAAGTTGCTATCCAGGTCGGCGAACACGAACAGTTCGCCGCCACGCGCCCTGACTTCCTGCATATTGGATTTCACCTTTTCCAGCAGCGCATCGTTGGGCGCAATCACGACCACCGGTATGTCCTTGTCCACCAGCGCCAGCGGTCCGTGCTTGAGTTCACCGGCCGGATAGGCTTCGGCATGGATATATGAAATTTCCTTGAGTTTGAGCGCGCCTTCCAGCGCAATCGGATAATGTACGCCGCGCCCCAGGAACAGTGCGTGATGCTTGGGGGCGAAAGCCTTGGCCCATTCCCGGATTTGCGGCTCGAGGTTGAGCGCATGCTGCACACTGCTGGGGAGGTAACGCAAAGCCTCGAGGTAGTGTCGTTCCTGTTCTGTATTCACCCGGCCGCGCTGCTTAGCCAAAGTCACCGCCAGGATGAACAGCGCAATCAATTGCGTGGTAAAGGCTTTGGTGGAAGCAACACCGATTTCCGCTCCGGCACGGGTATAGAACACCAGCTTGGAGGCGCGCGGAATGGCGCTTTCCTGGACATTGCAAATTGATAGCGTCTGTTGCTGGCCAAGCGACTTGGCATGCTTGAGCGCTTCCATGGTATCCAGCGTTTCGCCTGACTGCGATATGGTGATGACGAGCTGGCGTGGATTAGGCACCGAGCTGCGATATCGGTATTCGCTGGCAATTTCCACCGAAGTCGTTATCCCGGCAATGCCTTCCAACCAGTATTTGGCAGTAAGTCCCGCATAGTAGCTGGTACCGGCTGCCAGTATCAAAATCGCGTCTATATCATCAAATACCGCCGCCGCCTGCTCTCCAAACAAGGCTGCGCTGAAATTTGCGTCGTCGATCACCGCTTCGATGGTGTCTGTCAGGGCGCGCGGCTGTTCGTGGATTTCTTTCTGCATGAAATGGGTGTAGGGGCCTAGCTCCATGGATGACAGCGAGATGTCGCTGACATGAGTCATTCGCTCCACCGGCTTGCCATCATGGTCTACGATAGTGATGCCATCGCGCCGAATCTTGGCAACATCGCCATCGTCCAGATAGATCACGCGCCGCGTCACGGAAAGGACGGCGGATACATCTGAGGCTAGAAAATTTTCACCTTCGCCCAAGCCTATCAACAACGGGCAGCCCATGCGGGCGCAGACCATGCTGTCCGGTTCCGTAAGTGCGATTACACCGATGGCGTAGGCTCCCGTCAAATCCGCCACCGTTTTGCGCGTGGCTAGGAAGAGATCGCCGCACTGTGAAAAATAGTAGTGGATAAGATGTGCAATGACTTCGGTGTCGGTCTGGGATTCAAAAACGTAACCCAAGGTTGCCAGTCGCGCCTGCTGTTGTTCATAGTTCTCGATAATGCCGTTGTGCACTACGGCAATCTCATCGCGTGACACGTGGGGATGGGCATTGGATTCGGTCACGCCGCCATGCGTAGCCCAGCGCGTATGGCCAATGCCGACCTGCCCGCTAAGGTTTTCTGCTTTGGCTTTGGCCTGCATTTGCGCTACTCGCCCTACGGCCCGTACGCGCCGGATACCGCCATCCAGCACTGCCACCCCGGCCGAGTCGTAGCCGCGGTATTCCAGCCGGCTCAGTCCCTCGATCAGTATGGGCACCACATTTCTTTGCGCGATTGCGCCGACAATTCCGCACATAAATTATTTCTTCTTTTCCCGTCGTTTCCAGTTATACAGTGTGGTCTGCTTGGAACGCGATAATGTCAGCGCCCCTGGCGGTGCATCCTTGGTCAGCGTGGTCCCCGCTCCGATGGTCGCACCCGCTCCAACCGCCACAGGCGCCACCAACTGCGTATTCGAGCCGATGAAGGCATCATCACCGATGACTGTACGATGCTTGTTGATGCCGTCGAAATTGCAGGTAATCGTGCCTGCACCAATATTGACGCGCGCTCCAACGGTGGCGTCGCCAACATAGCTCAAATGATTGATCTTGCTGCCAGATCCAATATGACTATTCTTGATCTCAACAAAATTGCCGACATGCGCTCCTGCTGCCAGTTCTGTCCCGGGGCGCAAACGGGCATAAGGCCCAACACGGCTATCCGCGCCCACAACGGCGCCATCGATATGGGTGAACGGGGCAATAACGCTGCTTTTGCCAATGACGGCATTCTTGATCACACAATAAGGGCCTATATGTACCTCATCCGCAAGCTCGACCCTGCCTTCGAACACGCAGCCCACGTCGATGGCGACATCACGCCCTGTAACCAGCTCGCCACGAACATCCAGCCGTGACGGATCACGCAGCGAGACGCCATTACGCATCAATTGGGCTGCTTGCCGCTGCTGGTAAGCGCGCTCAACTGCAGCAAGGTCTTCCTTCGAGTTAACGCCCGCCACTTCCCACTCGTCTTGCGTCAACTGCGTAGTCACTTTAACCCTCTCGTGTACCGCCATGGCGATAATGTCCGTCAAATAATACTCGCCCTGCGCATTCTCGTTTCCGAGCTGTGCCAGCCAGTTGGTCAGTTTTTGCGTTGGCATCGCCAAAATTCCGCTATTCACCTCCCGGATGGCGCGTTGCTCGCCATTGGCGTCCTTCTCTTCCACGATAGCGCTTACATGCCCGTCATAGCCACGCAAAATGCGCCCATATCCCCTGGGGTCGGTTTTTTCTACCGTGAGCAGCGCCAGTTCGTGCTTTGCATGATCTATCAAACTGCTGCAGCTTGCCGGACGTATGAGTGGCACATCGCCAAACAACACCAAAGTAATACTGCCTTCCTCCAAGTATGGCAGCGTTTGCTGCATGGCATGCCCTGTTCCCAACTGGGCATCCTGCTTCACGCAGGTCAAATTGGCCGCGTTCAACGCCTTCGGCACCGCTTCTCCGCCGTAGCCGTAAACGACGATAATTTTTTCCGGGTGTAATTGTTCTGCACAATCAACCACATGGGACAGAAGCGGACGGCCGGCCAAATCGTGTAAAACTTTTGGTTTGCTGGAATGCATGCGCGTTCCCTTGCCTGCGGCAAGGATGACGACATTAAGGTGGGTGTGGCGCATAAGATATAAGTATAAAACAAAAAAGGCGGCCTACAGCCGCCTTTGGAAACTTTTCAACCTTTTGAATTAATGTGTTCTTTTACGTATACGCTGTATGGTCTGCAATTGCGCAATCGCTTCCACCAGCTCGGCTTGCGCACGTGCATAGTCCATTTCAGAAGACTTGTTTTTCATGGCCTCTTCGGCCTGCCGCTTGGCTTCCAGCGACTTTGCTTCGTCCAGGTCGTGGCCGCGCACGGCAGTATCCGCCAATACTGTCACCACGCCAGGCTGTACCTCAACGATACCGCCTGCCACGAAAATCAGCATCTCTTCCGTTTCGTCCGGTAATTTGAGCCGTACCGCGCCCGGCTTGATACGGGTAATCAGTGGAGAGTGACGAGGATAAATACCGATTTCCCCCATTTCCGCCGGCGCGACGACAAATTCCGCCAAGCCGGAGAAAATGGATTCCTCTGCGCTCACTATGTCTACATGTATAGTCATTGCCATGGGGTTTTATCCAGCTTATTGCAGGGTCTTGGCTTTCTCAACAGCTTCCTCGATGCCACCCACCATGTAGAACGCCTGTTCCGGGAGATGGTCATAATCGCCGTTGACGATTGCCTTGAAGCCCTTGATGGTTTCCTTCAGTGTCACGTACTTGCCAGGCGAACCGGTAAAGACTTCTGCCACACTGAACGGCTGCGACAGGAAGCGCTGGATTTTACGTGCACGTGAGACTGCCAGCTTGTCTTCCTGGGCCAGTTCGTCCATGCCGAGGATGGCGATAATATCGCGCAGCTCCTTATAGCGTTGCAGAGTCTGCTGGACGCTACGGGCGACATTGTAGTGCTCCTCACCCACCACCAGCGGATCGAGCTGGCGCGAAGTGCTGTCAAGCGGATCCACGGCGGGGTAAATACCGAGCGAAGCAATATCGCGCGACAGCACCACGGTGGAATCCAAATGCTGGAAGGTGGTCGCCGGTGATGGGTCGGTCAAGTCATCCGCCGGGACGTACACGGCCTGGATGGAGGTTATCGAGCCCACCTTGGTGGAGGTAATGCGCTCCTGCAAGCGGCCCATTTCGTCTGCCAGCGTCGGCTGATAGCCCACTGCGGAAGGCATCCGGCCCAACAAGGCGGACACTTCGGTACCAGCCAGCGTGTAACGGTAGATGTTGTCCACAAAGAACAGGATGTCACGGCCTTCGTCACGGAAGGCTTCGGCCATGGTAAGACCAGTCAGCGCAACGCGCAGACGGTTGCCGGGCGGCTCGTTCATCTGGCCGAACACCATCGCCACCTTGTCCAGAACGTTGGAGTCCTTCATTTCGTGGTAAAAGTCGTTCCCTTCACGGGTACGCTCGCCCACACCGGCAAACACGGACAAACCTGCGTGTTGTTTGGCGATGTTGTTGATCAACTCCATCATGTTCACGGTCTTGCCTACACCGGCGCCGCCGAACAGTCCCACCTTGCCGCCCTTGGCAAACGGGCAGATCAGGTCGATCACCTTGATACCGGTTTCCAGCAATTCGATGGAAGGAGACAATTCCTCAAAAGTCGGGGGTTTTTGGTGAATGGCCCGGTGCTCTTCGCACTGTACTTCACCGGCTTCGTCGATCGGTCGGCCCAGCACGTCCACAATACGGCCCAGCGTACCATGGCCAACGGGAACGGTTATCGGTGCGCCGGTTTTCTTCACGTTCATACCGCGACGCAGGCCATCGGAAGAACCCATGGCGATGGTTCGCACTACCCCGTCACCAAGCTGCTGCTGCACTTCAAGCGTCAGTCCGGCTTCGGCGGACGAACCTTCCTCGTCCAACAGCAGAGCTTCGAACACTTTTGGCATCTGGTCGCGTGGAAACTCCACGTCAACAACGGCGCCGATACATTGAACAATCTTTCCTTCACTCATCTTGAGATTCCCCATCTAAACTTGATTCGTTACTCCGCCACCACGCATTGAAATTTAGTTCCACTAACGCTTACTAGACCGCCGCAGCGCCTCCGACAATCTCGGAAATTTCCTTGGTGATCGCCGCTTGACGTGCCTTGTTGTAGACCAGTTTGAGCTCTTCAATAACATTTTTGGCATTATCGGAAGCGGACTTCATTGCCACCATCCGTGCACTTTGCTCTGATGCCATGTTCTCCGCCAGCGCGTGAAACACCAGGGATTCGACGTAACGCACCATAAGGCCGTCTATCACCTCTTTTGCGTCCGGCTCGTAGATATAATCCCAGTGTCCTGTCGCGCAACCAAGTCGCTCGCCGGTCAAAGGCAATATCTGCTCGATGACGGGCTCCTGCTTCATGGTGTTGATAAACCGGTTGTAGCATATGTAAAGCTGGTCAATCTCCCCGTTCATGTAGGCATCCAGCATCACTTTCACCGGACCGATCAGCTTGCTCATATGTGGGGTATCGCCTATCGCGGTGATATGCGACTTTACGTCTGCGCCCATTCTGCTCATGAAACCAAAACCCTTGTTTCCTACGGCGCATACAGAAATGCCTTGCTTCTGCCCTTCCCATTCCTTCATGCGCGCCACTGTCTGCCGCAGAATATTGGTATTGAGACCGCCACAAAGCCCCTTGTCAGAAGTGACCAGGATGATACCAATTTGATGGACGGTATCGCGCTTGACTAAAAACGAATGCTTATATTCAGGATGTGCGTTGGAGAGGTGCGCCGCTACGTTGCGAATTTTTTCTGCGTATGGGCGGGTTGCACGCATACGTTCCTGCGCTTTGCGCATTTTCGATGCGGCCACCATTTCCATGGCTTTGGTGATCTTGCGCGTATTTTCTACGCTTTTGATCTTGGTCCGAATTTCCTTGCTGCTAGGCATGTATTTGCTCCGCCTTAGTAAGCGTTGGTCGCCTTGAAGTCATCGATAGCCGCAGCCATCGCCTTCTCATCATCGCCACCCAAATCCTTGGTGGACTCGATCTTGTCCATCAGGCTCTTGTACTTGGATTTCATGAAGGACTGCAGGGCGGATTCAAATGCCAGCGCCTTGGCAACCGGGACGTCGTCCAGGTAACCCTTGCTTACTGCAAACAGGGTGACTGCCATATCGGAAACACTCATCGGCGCATACTGCACCTGCTTCATCAGTTCGGTCACCATGCGGCCGCGATCCAACTGCTTGCGTGTGGCTTCGTCCAGATCCGAGGCAAACTGGGCAAATGCCGCCAGTTCGCGGTACTGGGCAAGTGCCAAGCGCACACCGCCACCCAGCTTCTTGATGACCTTGGTCTGTGCTGCACCACCCACACGTGACACCGAAATGCCGGCGTTAATTGCGGGACGGATACCGGCGTTGAACAGGTCGGTTTCCAGGAATATCTGGCCATCGGTAATGGAGATCACGTTGGTAGGCACGAAGGCGGAAACGTCACCCGCTGCCGTTTCGATGACTGGCAAAGCAGTGAGCGAACCGGTCTTGCCTTTGACCGCCCCTTTGGTGAAGCTTTCTACCCATTCCTCGCTAACACGGGCTGCCCGCTCAAGCAGACGGGAGTGCAGGTAGAACACATCGCCCGGATAGGCTTCGCGGCCAGGCGGACGACGCAGCAACAGGGATATCTGGCGGTACGCCCAAGCCTGCTTGGTCAAATCGTCATAAATAATCAGGGCATCTTCTCCCTGATCGCGGAAATACTCGCCCATGGTGCAGCCGGAATATGGTGCAATAAACTGCAGGGCGGCTGAATCCGAAGCGGTGGCGGCCACCACTATCGTGTATTCCATCGCGCCATGTTCTTCGAGCTTGCGCACCACGTTGTTGATCGTCGAAGCCTTCTGGCCAATAGCGACATAAATACACTTCATGCCCTGGCCCTTCTGGTTGATGATCGTGTCCACAGCTACTGCCGTCTTGCCCGTCTGGCGGTCGCCGATGATCAACTCGCGCTGGCCGCGGCCGATCGGCACCATGGAGTCGATAGCCTTGATTCCGGTTTGTACCGGTTGCGACACCGACTTGCGCCAGATCACGCCCGGTGCGACCTTTTCAATCTTGTCGGTCTGCTTGGCGTTGACAGGTCCCTTGCCGTCAATCGGCTGTCCCAGCGCATTGACCACACGACCCAATAATTCGTTACCCACCGGGACTTCCAGAATACGACCGGTACATTTACACGTGTCGCCTTCGGTGATGTGCTCATATTCGCCCAGCACCACGGCACCCACGGAATCTCGCTCGAGATTCAGCGCCAAACCGAAGGTGTTGCCCGGAAACTCGATCATTTCGCCCGCCATCACGTCAGACAGACCGTGAATGCGCACGATGCCATCAGTCACCGAAATCACGGTACCCTGGGTACGCGCTTCAGCGCTGGGGGAAAAATTCTCTAACCTGCTTTTAATCAGTTCACTGATTTCTGATGTGGATAACTGCATTACTCTCTTCTCCTAACCTTTTAGCGTATAGGCCATTTCTTGCAATTGGCCACGGACGGATGCATCAATGACCGTATCGCCCACGACAATCTTGATCCCGCCGATAATGGTCGGGTCGATCGTCACATGTGCTTCAATCTTGCTCTTGAACTTGGCTTCCAGTCGGGCAACCAGATTTTTTATCTGCGCATCACCCAGCTTGCTCGCGGCAGTTATTTCAGCCGCCTTCTGGCCTTCGTCCTGCGCCTTGAGTTCCTCGAAGATGGCCGTCACAAGAGGCAGCATGGCAAGACGCTTGTACTCGATCAATAATTTGATGAGGTTTACGCCGCTCGCATCCAGCTTGTCACCACAAACCGCCAGAAAAAGCCTTTCGACATCTCTTGACGATACCTTGGGATTTTCGATCAAAGCGCTCATCTGTGGATCCGCAACAACCGCGGACGCCAACGCGAGCATCTCTGACCAGCGTGGCAGCGCGTTTTTCTCTTTCGCCAAACGGAATACCGCTACGGCATAAGGTCTTGCAATAGTTACTGCTTCAGCCATGATCGTCCCGTTACAGCTCGTTAGCGATGACGGTCAGCATGTCTGCGTGCGCCTTGGCATCAATCTCACGGCGCAGAATTTTTTCCGCTCCTTGGACTGCCAACTCTGCCACCTGGCGCCGAAGACCTTCTTTGGCGCGGTTCACTTCCTGCTCGATTTCGGCTTTGGCACCTGCCAGAATACGATCTGACTCGGTTTTTGCGTTTCCCTTTGCCTCTTCGATTACTTCGGTAGCGCGCTTCTCTGCTTGCGAAATAATTTCCGTTGCCTTTTCCCTGGCGCCATGCAACTCTTGAGTCGCACGTTTGGCGGACAGTTCTAGTTCATGCTTACCGCGATCAGCGGCAGCAAGGCCATCGGCAATGGTTTTCTGACGTGCTTCTACCGCGTTGAACAGAGGCGGCCATACAAACTTCGCCGTAAACCAGATCAAAATGGCAAAAGACACCGCTTGTGCCAGCAATGTCAGGTTAATATTCATAATTGCTCCCGTGCTGTTAGGTCGTTTAGGCTTAACAACGAAACAATTAGCGAATCACGCTGAGCAGCGGGTTGGCGAATGCAAACATCATGGCCAAGCCAACGCCAATAATGAATGACGCGTCAATCAGGCCCAGCAACAGGAACACCTTGGCCTGCAGGGCTGGAATCATTTCGGGCTGGCGTGCTGCACCGTCCAGAAAACTGGCGCACATGATGCCGATGCCTACGCATGCGCCTGCAGCGCCAAGTCCAATGATCAGGCCGATGCCTATCCCGGTGTAGGCTTGAATCATCGCCAGAAATTGCAAGTTCTCCATTTAATTTCCTTTCACTTTAAATTAAGGGGGTTGAAGTTTATAAAATTGGTTGTAGAGTTAATGGCTTTCATGCGCCATGGAAATATATACCACCGTAAGCATCATGAAGATAAAGGCTTGCAGTATTACGATCAGGATGTGGAAAATCCCCCAGCCTGCTCCCAGCAGCGCACCAAAAAATGTGCCCGCCAAACCCGTTGCTGCCCACATGCCTATCAGCAGAAAAATAATCTCTCCCGCATACATGTTGCCGAACAGACGCAAAGAATGGGAAAGGGGTTTGGAAATATACTCGATCAGGTTAAACGCAAAGTTGGCCGGCCATACCAGAGGATGACTGCCAAACGGGGAGCAGAACAACTCATGCACCCAGCCGCCCAATCCCTTGACTTTAATGTTGAAGAATATCATCAGCAACCACACCGAAAGCGCCAGAGCAAAAGTGGAATTAATGTCAGCAGTCGGGACTCCGCGCCATTTATTCAAACCAAATATATGCTTGTAAATCCAAGCCATGATGTCCACTGGCAGAAAATCCATGGCGTTCATGAACAGCACCCAGACAAACACGGTCAATGCCAACGGCGCGACGAATGCATGGCGGTCACCATGGAAGATGCTCTTGACCTGGTTATCCACGAACTCCATGAGCAACTCGACAAAAGCCTGTCGTTTGGAAGGAACGCCCGCAGTCGCCCCGCGCACCACCCACCACAAAAACCCAAACACCAGCAAACCCAGCAGTACCGAAACCACCAGCGTATCCACGTGCAATGCCCAAAAACCACCCTGGCCAATAGGTTGCACGTCAAAAGACAGATGGTGCCCAATGTACCCGGAAGGGGTCAGTTGCTCTTCTGTAGACATGACTTCAAAAACCCTGCTAATTATTATTATTTTCGTTAATCGAAAAAACCGCTGCGCCAGATAACAACGCCGCCGCAGCCAACCCACCTATCAGTGCCAGTGGAACCAAACCGCTATACAGTTTGAACACCAGCCAGAGCACGAGCGCTATCACCAATATCTTGATCGCCTCGGCCTTCAATAAACCTACCAGTACCGCACCGGCGTCCTGATTCCGCTTGTTGCGGGCCACCACCCATGCAGCCGCCAGGCATCCTACTATTGCTGCGCCGCCGCCAGCCGCCGCGGAAAGTCCTCCGCGCGCTCCTGCCAGACCGCTCGCTAACACAGCCACCAACAGTGTAACGACGAACTGCATCCTGATCATCCGCCGAAACACCTGGTCCATGTACTAACCTTGTTATTTCCCGAAAGGAAAATGCGACAGCCAGATACGCGATAGCGTAGCGGTGCGCCTAGTCAATCAAACCAAGGATTATGTCTGGTAGCGCTCCTTAAGTCAAGAATATTACGACTTGACTGTCTTTAATCGACCCAGAATTTCGTCCAGGTGATCTAGGCTGGAGTAGTGTATTTTCACCACTCCCGCGCCATTTCGGGCTGGCCGAATTTTTACCGTCGCACCCAGCGATTCGGATACTTCTTCCTGCAACCTGACCACATCCGCATTCATGGATTTTGCTGCGGGTTTCCTGGGCGCACCGGCCAACCGTTTCACCAGTTGCTCGGCTTCGCGCACCGACATCCCCTTTTGTGCTATCTGTTCGGCTGCGGCGATCTGCTTGGCACCGCTTATCGCCAGCAGCGCCCTTGCATGACCCATGTCCAAACGGTTCTGCATCAGCATTTCCTGCACGTCAGCGTGCAGATTCTGCAAGCGCAACAGATTGGTGACAGCGGCACGAGAGCGACCCACGGCTTCCGCCGCGGCTTGATGCGTCATGTCGAATTCGTCGATCAGGCGCTTGATGCCGGCGGCCTCTTCCAGCGGATTCAAATCTTCGCGCTGGATGTTTTCGATAAGCGACATCGCCAGTGCCGCTTCGTCGGCGATTTCGCGCACCAGCACCGGCACTTCCTGCAGCCCAGCCAGCTGCGCGGCGCGCCAGCGGCGCTCGCCGGCGATAATTTCGAATTTCTCGGTGCCCACCGGCCGCACCAGTATCGGCTGCATGATGCCTTGCGCACGAATAGAGTCGGCCAACTGACCCAGAGATTCCTGATCCATCTGTGTTCGTGGCTGATATTTGCCTGGCTGCAACTGCCCCACTTTCAGTGTGCGCAGCGCGTCGCCTGCGGAAACACTCTCCATATCGCCCGCCAGCAGCGCGTCCAAGCCGCGCCCAAGACCTTTTAGCTTAACCATTTGTCGCCCTTCGATTGATAATTTCGCCCGCCAGCGCGAGGTAAGCCTGCGCCCCCTTGGAAGTCCGGTCATGGTGCAACACCGGCAAGCCGTAGCTAGGCGCTTCCGCCAGCCGGATATTGCGCGGGATGACCGTGCGGTAAACCTTGTCGCCGAAATGCTGGATCAGTTGCGCCGACACCTGTTGCGACAGCATGTTGCGCGGATCGAACATGGTGCGCAGCAGGCCTTCGATTTCCAGCGTGGCGTTGAGGTGAGCGCGCACTTTCTTGATGGTGTTGACCAGGTCGGACAACCCCTCCAGCGCGTAGTATTCGCACTGCATCGGGATCATCACCGCATGCGCCGCCGTGAGCGCGTTGACCGTGACCAGATTCAGCGCCGGCGGACAATCCAGCAGCACGTAGTCGTAATTGGGTTCGATTCCGGCCAGCGCCTGTTTGAGCCGCGTTTCGCGCGCCAGCTCGTTGACCAGTTCAACTTCCGCCCCGGCAAGCTCGCGGTTGGCTGGGATCACGTCGAACCCTGACAACTCGGGCCGCACACGCACTTCATCCAGCGTTTTCTCGCCGATCAGCACGTGGTAAATGGTGTGTTTCAGCGCGGATTTGTCCACGCCGCTGCCGGTGGTGGCGTTGCCCTGCGGGTCGAGGTCGATCAGCAGCACACGGCGCTTGGTAGCCGCGAGGCTGGCGGCCAAATTGACGCAGGTGGTGGTCTTGCCGACGCCGCCTTTCTGGTTGGTAATAGCGAGTATGCGCATTTAGAGCCTATTCCAGCAGGTAACGAATGTGCGCCGGACCTGCATTGTGTGCAGGGCTAGGCGCGAATTGTGAAGTTTGGTTATTCCAAATAAGCAATGAGCAACAACGCCATGCGCGCAATGCAGGTCCGGCCCGGAGGGTTTGCACACAAAAGGGCGTCTGCGGCGCACCCCAAGGGTACTTCCTGCGGGGCGTTGCGGAGCTTGCCAATGGAACAACCATTGGCTGCGCTCCGCGCCTTGCATCCATCCCTGTTGTGTGTAAACGCATCTTTCGTTACCTGCTGGAATAGGCTCTTAGGCCGCCGGCTTCAGAAATACCAGGTGACGCTGCGCATCCAGTCCCGGCACTTGCAGCGGCAACACCTGCGGCGTGCCGTCCTTGAGCTGTGCCAGTTCGTCGTAAGGGTACACGCCCTTCATCGCCAACCACACGCCGTTTTCCGCGCACAGGTGGCCGGTAAGCCTGACAAACTCTGCCAGATCGGAGAAGGCGCGCGACACCACGGTGTCGAATTTCTGCGCTGGCTGGTAATCCTCGACACGCGAGCACACCACTTCCAGATTCTGGATGCCAAGCTCGGCCTTGGCCTGGCGCTGGAATACCGATTTCTTGTGGCTGGAGTCCAGCAGCGTCACCTGTAAATCCGGGCGCGCCAATGCCAGCGGAATACCCGGCAGGCCGGCGCCGCTGCCCACATCCAGCAGGCGGGTACCGCTGATGTAGGGCAGGATGGCAAGGCTGTCCAACAGGTGCAGTGTCACCATGTCGTCCGGGTCGCGTACGGCGGTGAGGTTATGTACCTTGTTCCATTTTTGCAGTAGAGCAAGGTAATCCAGCAACTTCTGCCGCGTCGCCTGCGGCAGCTCCAGACCCAATGCTGCAAACCCTTGCTGCAGCTTGTCGTCGAGACTCATGCGGCATCTTCTCCCAATTCAGTAACGGTTTTGCTTTGCGTTTTTTTCTTGAGGTAAACCAGCAGCAGCGAAATCGCCACCGGCGTCACGCCAGATATGCGGCCCGCCTGACCCAGTGTTTCCGGCTTGTGCTTGTTGAGTTTCTGCTGCACCTCGATGGAAAGACCGCGCACCTCGCGGTAATCCAGTTCCGGCGGCAACGCCATGTCCTCGTAGTAACGGCTGCGCTCGATTTCCTCCTGCTGGCGGTCGATGTAGCCCTGGTATTTGGCGGCGATTTCCACCTGCTGGCGCACCTGCGGTTCGGCTTCGCCCTCGCCTGCACCGGGCAGGGACAGCAGGGTTTCATACGTCACTTCCGGCCGGCGCAGCAGCTCGAACAGCGGATATTCACGCTCGATGGCCTTGCCCAGCACACGCTCGGCATCTGCAGCCGGCAGCGTACCCGGATGCATGAAGGTGCGCTTGAGGCGCTCCTGCTCGCGGGCAATGGCCTCCTGCTTGCGGCTGAAGGCTTCCCAGCGCACATCGTCCACCACGCCCAGCTTGCGTCCCATTTCCGTCAGGCGCAGGTCGGCGTTGTCCTCGCGCAGCATCAGGCGGTATTCGGCGCGGCTGGTGAACATGCGGTACGGCTCGCTAACGCCGCGTGTGACCAGATCGTCCACCAGTACGCCGAGATAGGCCTGATCACGGCTCGGACACCATGCTTCCCGTTCCGCCACGTACAGCCCCGCATTAATGCCGGCAAGCAACCCCTGCGCCGCAGCCTCTTCGTAGCCCGTGGTGCCATTGATCTGCCCGGCGAAAAACAAGCCGCGGATGGCCTTGGTTTCCAGCGAACTTTTCAGTCCTCGCGGATCGTAGTAATCGTATTCGATGGCATAGCCGGGACGCAGGATGTGCGCGTTCTCCAGGCCCTTGATTGAACGCACCAGCGCATACTGGATATCGAACGGCAGGCTGGTGGAAATGCCGTTGGGGTAGATTTCATGCGTATTCAGGCCTTCCGGCTCGAGGAATATCTGGTGTGAATCCTTGCCGGCGAAGCGCGTGATCTTGTCTTCCACCGACGGACAATAGCGTGGGCCGACGCCTTCGATCACGCCGGTATACATCGGCGAACGGTCCAGGCCCGACCGGATGATCTCGTGCGTGCGCTCATTGGTACCGGTGATCCAGCACGGCAGTTGCCGCGGATGCTGCCCGGCATGGCCGAGGAAGGAAAACACCGGCACCGGGTCGTCGCCCGGCTGCACTTCCATCACGGAAAAGTCAATGCTGCGGCCATCCAGCCGCGGAGGAGTACCTGTCTTGAGCCGTCCGGCGGGTAGGTTCAGCTCGCGCAGCCGCGCCGCGAGCGAAATGGCGGGCGGATCGCCGGCACGGCCGGCGCGATAATTCTCCAGGCCCACATGCACCAGGCCATTAAGAAAGGTGCCGGCCGTCAGCACCACCGACCTGGCGTTGAAACGAACGCCGACCTGCGTCACCACGCCAGAAACTCGCTCCCTATCCAGCACGATGTCGTCCACCGCCTGCTGGAACAGCCACAGGTTGGGCTGGTTTTCCAGTCGCCACCTGATTGCCGCCTTGTACAGGATACGGTCGGCCTGTGCACGGGTGGCGCGCACAGCCGGACCCTTGGAAGAATTGAGGATGCGGAACTGGATGCCGCCTTCGTCGGTCGCCGCCGCCATGGCCCCACCCAGCGCATCCACCTCCTTGACCAGATGACCCTTGCCGATGCCGCCGATGGACGGGTTGCACGACATTTGCCCCAAAGTCTCGATATTGTGCGTCAGCAGCAGCGTCTTGCGCCCCATGCGCGCGGCAGCCAGCGCCGCCTCGGTGCCGGCATGGCCGCCACCGACGACGATAACATCAAATATTTCAGGGAATTGCATCATGTACGCGCACTACCCGGACAAAGCGGAAAAGGCGTTCATGATACTGCAAACAGGGCCGGATTGTCAGGCGGTATTGGGATGTTTCACGTGAAACGTGGTGGGTAGCTCAGTTTGTATGGCGCGCGCGAGATGATAAACTTGGCCACTGGACATCAATAATTTCCGTAGCTTAGCGCTTGAGTTCAGCAGTCACAAAGATGTACGCTCAAACGAATGTTTAGAGATCATTCCATCAGGCGGAATTAGTCCCTTACCGTCAACTGCAATCGCAGTTGCTCGTCTTCGGCAAGTGGGCTGCAATGTGCGATAGGATTCCGCAGCGCATTGAGACTAGCCATCACTTTTTCAACAGCCTTTTTACTATTGAAGAGGCCGCCGAATATGTCCCAATTTGTAATGATGATGACAGACAGTTCCCCAAACGTCGTGTAATCAAGCTCATCAGAAGACCGTCGAGTTACACCCGCATCGAGTTCCTTCTGCACCCTTGACTTGACATCAAGTTGAATATTTGCCGGAACTCGAACAGAGGACCACCATTCGGCAGTTTTTTCTGCGGCTTCAATAGTCTCGGAGACAAGCACACGAATCGACTTCTCAAGTGAATAGAAAACCTCGTAGTGCTTTGCCATTTGTGCAGCTTCTGCGCGAACTGAAGCATCGAATTGTGGGTAGTACACACCTTCAACCGTCTGCGCAGAAATCGGAAGATGGCCAAGTTCCACACCGTGAAGTGCCGCGATCCTGCTTAGGTCTTCCGTGACCATTTGATTGGTCATGCCAAAGGCCTTGATGCGATTGAGCACTTGCTTACTCATTGTTTGAAAGCAAGTGATCTTTCAGGCTTCGAAAGATTGCATTGAAGACAGCCTGATCTGAAGTAGCTGGAAGGTTCAGATTTATTGTGTAGGAGAGATTTAGGCCGATTTGACCTTTGGCTTGTATCGGGAAGGGGGGATGAGATGTTGCCGGCCCTTCTGTAGAAAGCGTGCTGCTCACAACTTCTTCCTCAGCCGCCGACTTGTCCTCAAAGTTTGCGAATGCCTTTAACGCCTTCAGCGTCGACAATGTGAGCTTCGCAACTTGGCTGTCAGCCTCTGACCCTGTGACCTGAGCGATTAGCGCTAACAAATCCTTGTCGTTCAAATCATAGAAATATTCGTTCGCTTGCCCAAGCTCCCGATAGCCAATTTTTACTGCCTCCGCAGCGGCAGAGCCAGAGGTGGCATGATTACGAAAGCGCTTATAGATGCCCGTCGGGGCACCGTCTGAAGCCACGAAGCCGACCTTCTTGAGGTACGGCGGTATCGCTGCACCAGTACCACCTTTGATCTGAAGCTTTGTTGACACGAAGTCGCCAGTGACACGTTCCGGTGTGGCTGCGGTTCGAATTTTGTCTAAGGAAACACTGATTTATTCCCACCTCAAGCCCAGCGTATTACCCCATGATAAAATTACATCCAATTAATTTGTCGGGAATAATGAGATGCAAATGAGCT
>Ga0172367_10002999_pt1 | contig 22461 bp, 36 predicted proteins | sample Lak10m_FD_114542 | JGI IMG/M metagenome (GOLD analysis project Ga0172367, IMG submission 114542) | Freshwater microbial communities from Kabuno Bay, South-Kivu, Congo - kab_022012_10m | ecosystem: Environmental > Aquatic > Freshwater > Lake | place: Democratic Republic of the Congo: South-Kivu... | reverse complement strand
TTGTTTGTTAGGATGTTGTCTAGTTTTTCCTTCATAGCATCAAATGAGAATTTACTCCTGCTATGAAATCCTTGACGTTTAGCGTTGTCTGTATATTTTTTATAATTTTCAAATACATCTTTCAAATAATGCCCTACATGCCCATTATCTACAGAAAACCATTGTGATTCTTGTAATAGCATATCATTTGCAGCACCCGGATGAATATTTGTTAGTTGACCCGGGAGAAGAGTGGTAAACTCAGGGTTAAGATAATCTATATGCCCACTCCAGTTTGTTGTGATGATGGGTTTGTTGGTCAAAGAGAATTCAAGTAGTGGGCGACCGAACCCTTCTCCCTTAGTCAAGCTAACCATAGCTTTTACTTTTGAGTGGTTATAGATTGAGTTCATTTCCTCATCTGTAAATTCACCATGAAGTAAATATATGTTAGGTAAATTGTTTGATTTTACAGTGGATTGTATTGCTTTAATGCGTTTAATAATTTCATTACGATCCATATAAGATGCTCCAACTTGTGTTGTTTTCAAAATCAAAGCTGGCTTCTTTGTTTTATTTTTGAATGTTTCATAAAATGCTTTAATAAGTAACCCTACATTTTTACGATCTTCTCCAATCGGGGCATTTCCAATCCAATGCCCTACAAACAGATATGCAAAGTCTTCTTTAACATTAAAGTCAACCATGCATGGTTTATTATCGGGTTTATACACATTTGTGTTGGCTCCTTCAAACAATACTTCACCATCACGAGTCCATTCAATTAACCCCCCAGATTGATTTGTTCTAGGATCACGTTTTTCAAATTTTGAGTTACGTAAGATATCAATTGTGTGGTTTGAAGAACCCAAAATCAAATCCATTCGTTGACACCCTTCAACCCACTCTGCAGGTGCAATTGTACTTTCAATCCCAGCTGTGATTCCAATGTTGTATTTTCCAATTGGTTGGAATTCATTTGGCACAGTAATTTGACACCAAATTTCGGGTTGTGCTGGTAATTGTGGGGAATTATGGATATAATTTACTAGAAATCCCCACTCCGGATTATCATTGATAAATCCAAAAGGTGTGTTCCCCCATCGTTGAGGTAATATTTTTACATCATATTTATCTAGTTCAATTAGGGCTTTAACTACATCCCTAGAACGCGCTCCATAACCACTATAAGTATCTATTGGGCAGGAAATTACAAATGTTGGCTTACTCATATAACTTTTAATTTTAATATAATAATTCGTGACTTAACTCATCTTCTTTAACTTCGTTAACGTTGATGAATTCAAATTTTTCTCTTGGAGTCCACGTGTTAAATAATTGATCTATCGCGTTAATCGCTCTCTCTCCCATTCTCCCACCAGTAAAACCACCTTCATTTAAGGCAAATTCTCTACCTTTTAAACCAAGTGCTTTACGCTCTTCTCTACTTATATTATATAATTGTTTAATACAATCAGCTGCATCCTCTGATGTGCATCTATCATCCCAAATATAAGGAGTAACGGGTGAACCTTGAATTGAGCGGTTTGTTGGATAAACAGGTAAAGCCCACTCACCATGTTTTCTATAATGAGCCGTATGGTTTGAAGGTACTTGTGGAGAAGGTACAAACCATTTTCCTTCTTCATCTAAAAAGCCCATTTGATCTTGCATTCCACCTGTTACGTTTGCTATAATTGGAGTTCCCGCAAGTATTGCCTCTGTTAATGATAGGCCCCATCCCTCGTTAGATGTCAACAAAATTTGAGCATCCGCTATATTATACAACACGTTCAATTGGAATGGATCAAGTTTGTTGGTTGAAAAATAAATTGCGTTTGGATAGTCCTTAAAGAACAATTTACGTACCGCTTCCAAATCCGTTCCGTGTTCTGAAATGATTTCTGTGTGTAGAACAAAAGCACATTTTTCTGCTTTTTCTTTCGGTAAACGATCCAAAAAGTATCTAAACGCAAGCATAGTATCCGGGATTTGTTTTCTACGAATGTTTCTTGAATTAAAAAACAACACAAAGTCCTTTTCTGCTCCTCCAAATATATTCCTTTTGGTTTCCTTTAATTCGGATTCCTCCAACGGTTTAAAAATATTTTCGTTTAGTCCGTGTGGAACGTATTCTATAATTTTATTTTTTGCTTTCTCACCCAACACTAACTCATTTATGAGTTTTGTTTGTTTTGAAATCGCTAGCAATGCATCGCAACTTTCATAAAATCCTTTGTTGTACAATGGTGTTGGATAATCATCCCAGATGTTCAAATAAATGATAGGACAATGTTTTCTAATTTCGTTTTCCATGGCAAACAACCACTCAAAATAACGGGGGTCAGTTATTAGCATGATTGCATCTGGTTTTTCCATTTGCATCATTTGGCGAATTAAATTCCCATCCCCATATCCATTTACAGGGTATAAAATAACGGAAGCATCTTCTACTTGAGCTGTTTGAGATGTGTCTTGTGATAAATCAAATCGTTTGCCTTGATCTGGGTGCTGGAGGGCTCCCCCAATATTTACCCAATTGAAGTGTTGGCACGTGTTTAAAACTAATTCGCGTGCAACTGTTGCTACACCCGAGTGTACTCTAATATCATCACATATTAGGAGGATTTTTTTACGCTCGTTTTTTGGTAAATAACCGAATTTTTCTTTCATAAAAACTATTTTTATTTTAATATAGTAACCTATTGTTCGTCTTCCAAGGATAAGTCACTGTGGTTGTGAATTTTTTTTCTAAAATCCTCGTCCGTTAAATACAAATGGATTGCTCGCTCTGATAATTTTTGAAACGAAAATTTGCGTTTTATACATTCTACTCTAAATTGCTCAAATAAGTCTTTGTCTAGTTTGACGCTTGTTAATTGTTGGTTTTTTTCACTCATATACGTTAATTTAATATTGTCGTATATACGTATGTAGGGATTAGTGGTAAGTAGCAGAGCAAAGATGAGTTTTGTGAAAAGGGCAATATTTACAATTGTTGTTTAATTTTGGTTTGTGTTCTACCTTTTTAAATCCTTTTGAATCAAATACTTCGTTTATGAAATTGTTTAATGATTCTGTTGCTCTTTTAAGTTTAATTTTACCTGCTGCCGGTTTAAATGTTTGGATTCTTCTAATAACATAATCTTCACTTTCGTACAATTTTCTTTTTACTATAAAGAACTCTACATCAATGTTTTCTTCGGGGAAATTAAAATGCTCGGAGAAGAATTTTTTATAGATTATAAGTTGATATTGTTTATTTTCGTCTTTTTTCTGCTTATTTGTCCATCCACTAGTGGATGTTTTTAAATCTATAATTTTAATTCTGTTTGTTGGTTCATGATACATTACTATATCTAGAAAACCTTGATATACTATGTTTGGAAATTTTGGGTTGGGAGATAGTACAATAGGAACTTCACATCCTATCAAATGCCATCCACGTTTAGAAAAATGTTTACCTCTATTTTTTGCAAAGTCTCGAATAATTTCTACCCCATCTTCATAGAATTCTCTAAGTTCTTCGGGGGTGGAAAAATGTTGTTTGTTGTTTGCTTTATATTGTTTGGTATATTCTTCACGTAAAACATCCTCAAACATTTCGGATGTGTTTATTTTATCTGCTTCTGTTCCACTTTGCTCATACATTACTGTTAGGTAATGTTGGATTACCTCGTGTAATGCTGTTCCAAAAACTGTATGAATGGTGGAGGTAAATTGTTTGAATCCTTCAATGTATTGTAGGGAGTATTTTTTAGGGCATTCATTATACATTGAAAGTTGAGAGTACGAAATAGACTTTTCAGATGCCCAATCTATGTCTCGTTTTATTTTGTTTCGGACATCTTTTACAATTTGGGGGATAACTTTCTTTTTGGCCATAAGAGTAATATACGAAAACTTTTTGGGGCTTCCAAGGAAAAAGAAACCCCCACGATAGCGAGCGTTGGGGGTTTCGCCGTTACAGTTTTGTAACGGTCCTAAATGTTATTTATATTGTTCTAGTAATTGTTGGTTACGAGCAATTCGATTAAGGTGTTTTACTAGATTTGCTCTATTACGTTTAGGTTTACCTTCTTTTTTTGCTTTGGCCATTTTATTTTACTATACCAGCTAAACGCTGCATTTTTAATCGTTCTGTGATTTCTGTTCCATCACCCACAAGTGCTTCATAGTCTATCATACCTAGTGTTCCTGCAAAACGAGATAAATCAATTGCGTTTTCTGCTACTTTGTGTAGATCTATATCTCCACTAGCATCCTCTCTAGCGTATTCTAGAAGGCGGATGAATAGAGGAACGTCTAGTTTGATTGTGTCTTGTGGGTTCATGGTTTTTTATTTTCGTTGAGACCTGCTTTGTCAAATATGTCTTCATCAAAAATTGAGATCCAATTTGCTTTGATATAAGCAACATCAGACATATCATCTATATAGCCAGAGAAAAATTTAAAATAATCTTTTTTAGATATTTCTTCATCTTCAGAAAACGTCCCTTGAAATGCATCTAAAGTAGTATAGTCACCATATAAATCTACTATTTCTAAAACATCATCATATGAAGCTGTTTCTGGGCTATCTTTAAAGGCTTGGGAGAGATCAAATTCATCTTCATCTTCATCTTCCATCTCTTCATTTAATGAAGTACCTTTTGTAAAGTGTTCAAATGCAAGTTCGTAATCTGTTTTTTCACGATCGAAAATATTTCCAACCATTCCCATACCAACGAAATTTTCGTTGAGTGGTTTTTTGGATTCTTCTAATTTTGCTTTGTATTCACTTTCTGTGATTACTCCAGCTAGCATTTGCATTCTAAGTGTTTCTTTGTTCATTTTATAGATTTTATTATAAATATTATAATCCTTTTGTCTCTACAATTTTCTTTAGCTTTTCTAAATATAGAATAGCATCCATATGCTCTTGCTTTGCATGCTCGATCCACTCTAAAACACTTAAATCTTCACGATCTAAATCTACTCCATATTTTGTTTTACCAAATGATGCTCTTTCTACAAATTGGTCAATTATAGAGTCTACAACTGAATCTGTAACCTTAATTTCTCTATTCATTATTTTAATAGTTTATCTGCTTCTTTGTCTGTTACTCCCATATCGTATAGCACTCTTCTGGCTCCGGTTTCGCGGAGTATATCAAGGTATTCCTCTGCTTCACCTAAACTACACTGGTAGTATTGGGATATGTAGTCTATAACTTCTGTATTTTTCTTGCGTTTGGTTACTTTGAGGTACTTGAAGAATGTTTTTTGTTTTGGGATCATCTCTCTATAAATTTGATATATTTGTTTTTTGTTATCGTATGGGATTGTTTGGATATAGTTTACAAGTTCAATGTAGCGTATATCCATCGATACGTATCTGTTGATCATGTAAGAGTTCCAAGAATCCCACGATTCCGGTGAAATATCTTCTATAGATGATTTATAAAGGGTGATCTCGTTTAACCACCCCCATAAATCTTTTATGTGTTTTTGTTTACTCACAATGAGATATCTTTGTATTCTTCTCTAATTTCAGGAGGTAGTGAGTCAGTTAGGATTTTCTTTGTTTCCAAATCGTAAAATACAGGGATAGGAATAAGGGCATCCTCGTCTGCTCCAATTAGAAATTTAGAGATTTTTCGGATAATGACTGCTTGTCCGAAAAGTTTACCACCGTTGAATCCTTCAACAGGAGTGGTTTGTTTAAAGTCAATGTTTGGTGCTTGTGCTTGCATTTTTATTTATTGTTTATTTATTGGTTTAATATTAGCATCTATAAATTCATATTCCCCCTCTGGGTTGAATACTTTCATCCAAGTAGTAAGGAGATCACCTGCTGTTTTTTTATCTAATTCTAGGTCCTCCATAAGATATGGCCTAGCCCCAAACATATTAGTAACCCCAGATTCACGGAGATCATTTAGGTACTCAAATGCTTCTTGTTCTAGTTCGGTTGTTTCTCTTAAATTTGACATAACTATTATTTATTTGTTTTCTCTTTTTTATATTCTATAAAATCATGTATGAATCCTGCTGCCACTATTAAGTTCATACCAAGTGAAGTTATTATCTCTGTTATATCTTGATAAACTGTGGTCATCAAGTGTATATGACCTACTGTCCAAAAAGGTACGGCTAAATTTCCAGATATCCAAGAAAGAGTATATTTTAGGAAATGTTTCATATTACCTCTATAATCTTTGCAATTGCAGACATTATGTTAATTTCTTTATCTATTCTAAAATTTGCTTGGTAAAGGTGCTCGTTTAATATAATTGCAACAGATCCTTCTTTACCTGGGGCGTATTTTGGGGCATGGTCAAATAGATTGCGATATAGTTCTTCAAAGTCTTTTACGTTCGAGTCCGAAATGGTTTGACGGATTTTCCTCCAGTCTTTTTTACCTGCTAGTTCCTTTAATACTTCTTTAATATAGCTATTTGCTACTAAAACTGTTTTATCAAGTACAATTGCATCATCTTTTACAGACATTTGTAAAACGTTTAACATTTTACGCATGTCAGGATAGTATTTTAAAATCAGTGATTTTAAATCTTCAGGTTGATACGATAAATTTAATTGATCAGCTAATATCCAAGTTAAATGGTTGTACACATCCATTTTTGTTGGTGGTACAATTTTAAGTACCTGGCATCTAGATTGTAAGGGGTCAATGATTCGCTCTATAAAATTACAAGTTAAGATAAAGCGTGTTGAGCGAGAGAAGGTTTCAATTACGTTTCGTAAAGCGGCTTGTCCTTGAATGGTGATAAAATCTGCTTCGTCCAATATTACTACTTTAATACCTTTCCAAGAAGCAGCACTAGCAAATCCCTTTACTTTCTCTCTAATAGTGTCAATTCCGTTTTCGTCACTTGCGTTTATATAAAGATAATCGCAGTCTAGATTTTTAACTATGATTTTAGCTAGGGTAGTTTTCCCACAGCCTGCTGAACCGTAGAAAATAAAATTTTGGATATCACCTTGATCTAGGTATTTTTGGATTGTATCTTTAACGTTTTCGTTTCCAACGTAATGTTTGAGTTCGGTAGGGCGAAAACGCTCTACATATAACGTATTTTCTTTCATAACCATAATATACAAAAAAAGCCTGCACTAGGCAAGCTTCTCTGTTTATTTTATAATTCCTGCTCTAACAAGCATGGCTCGCATTTCAAAATCAATTGCCTCTTTCAATTTTGTTTTAAAATCAAAAGCTATAGGTTGAAGAGCTGCTCTTTGAGACGCTGTTATACCTGTTACTACTAGTTTATATTTTCTTTCTGTACCATCACCTGTTGTTTCAACTTCAAATTTTGCTGATGGGACGTCTCCAAGTTTTGCTTGGAGTTGTTTACGAAGTTTATCTGCTTGATCTGCTGAGTTCACAGTGGTGGAAAGTGGTGGTACATCTTCTGCTTTGGGTTTTTGGATAGTTTGTGGTGTTTCTGTATCACCCGCTTCAATGCTTATCACATTGTATCCAACTCCAGCATTATCGAATACAGTTTTTAAAACTTTTTCAAGATATGCTTTTGTGTTAAATGGATTTTCCATAGAGGAAGGAAATATAATTTTTCCATCTTCTACTTTATAGTTTACATCTTGCTCTAATTTACCAGCGTATTTTTTTAAGTTTGCTGGGGTTTTTATTGGAAAGTAATTTGCTCCATATCGACCCACAAATTCTTTTGGTAGGTTTTTGCCTGGGAGGGAAAACAAATAGTCGTTTATGCTTCCATCGTTTCCTTCAGCTTGCCATTTTTCAAATCCAGGTTCTGCTTCTTTTTGAGCAGCTTCCCAAGCTTGTGGGGCTCTATTTTTAATGTCGATAAGTTTGAATGCTTTTTCTTCTTCTGAGCGCGAATCCCAGTCTTTCCAAGCAGCGCCTGCTTTTTGTGCAGGAATTGAAGGGCCAAACGCTTTTACGATTGCTTTAGGGTCGCGCATGTTTTGCGCATACATTCCATAATTTTCAACGTTGGATAGTGCTTTTAAAGCAGCATCTAGAGATTCAGGTTCAACGGCTAAATCATATTTAACTCGAAGCTGTTTTTGCTCACCACCTTCTTCGTCTTCTATTTCACGTAATATATCGAGTAATTTCATACCTATACATATTAGTAATCCCCGTATATGTTAAATCGTTTTGGTGGTTCTGGTTTGATTTCAATTACTTCTTTTGATATAGAAAATAATTTACCATTTAAAGGTTCCAATCTAAAATGACACGGGTTGTCTGTTTTTTGGAAATATGCTTCCAAAACATCTGTTAACGAAGTATAAACTGTGGTATCTTTATACTCTGAGATTAATCGCCAACGGTCCCCTGGTGGAACACGTTCGGCGATTAGGTTATTGTATTCTTTTTCTTCTGTTTCCATATTACATCATTCCCATCATTGATGGATCAAAAGATGGTTCTTTTTTATCTTCTGGTTTATCCACCACAACACACTCTGTTAATAGGATAGTTCCTGCAATTGAAGCAGCATTTGAAAGTGCTTGTTTTGTTACTTTATGTGGATCCAAAATACCAGCTTCTTTCATGTTTTCTACAGAACATGTTTTAATATTGTATCCTGCCCACTCACTGTCTGCAATTTTTAGATCATGTTGAGCAATCATGCGAGCATCTGCTTCTGAATATCCAGCGTTAAATAGGATTTGCTCAAATGGTTTTCCACAGGCATTGTATACGATTTGATATCCAAATTTGAAATCTTCAGATACATTTTCGTTTTTAATGTCTTTCAAAGATTCACGAGCGTTAAGCAAAGCAATACCTCCTCCAGGAACAATTCCATCTACCAAAGCAGCTTTTGTTGCCTGTAGAGCATCGTCTACTCGATCTTTCTTTTCTTTCATTTCGGTTTCTGTATTTCCACCAACGTGAACAATAGCTACTCCACCTACAAATTTAGATAGACGCTCTTGCAGTTTTTCCATTTCAAATGGTGTTTCTGCTTTTGCAATTTGTTGCTCAAGTTCCTCTACTCGTTGTTCAATTTTGGTTTCATCTCCTTTACCATCAATGATAGTGGTTTTTTCTTTTGAAACAGTAATAGTACGTGCTTGTCCAAACCAATCCCATTGGAATTTGTCCAATTTCATACCTTTATCTTTGTCAAATACTACTCCACCAGTTAAAATAGCAATATCTTCTAAAAGCAATTTTCTACGATCACCAAATTCAGGGGCACGTACAGCTGCTACTTTTAGAGTACCACGCATTTTGTTTACAACTAATGTTGAAAGCGCTTCTCCATCGATATCATCACAGATAATCAACAATGATTTATTAGCTTGCGATACACCTTCTAAAATAGGCAACAAATCTTTTACAGCTGAAAAGCGATGATCCGCTATAAAAACATAAACATCATTCAATGTAGTGGACATTGTTGAGTTGTTTGTTACAAAGTATGGTGATTTGTAGCCACGATCAAACTGCATACCTTCCACGGTTTCCAAATATGTTTCTCCAGTTTTGGATTCTTCAATGTAAACTACACCTTCACGTCCTACTTTCTCCATTGCTGTGGCAATAAGTTTTCCTACTTCAGGGTCATTGTTTGCTGAAATGGTTGCAATTTGTTCAAGTTGCTCTTCAGATGCAATTTTTTCATGGATTTTTTTCAACCCTTGCAATACAACTCCAACAGCAGAATCAATTCCACGTTTAATTTCAACAGCATTTGCTCCATCGTTCAAACGATTTAAACCTTGCTTAACGATTTCGCGTGCTAAAAGAGTGGATGTAGTTGTTCCATCTCCCGCGTTATCTGATGTTTTAATGGAAGCTTGCTTGATCATGTTGATTCCAAGATCCTCAATTGGATCCTCAAGCGAACTAATTTCTTTCGCGACAGATACTCCATCTTTTGTACTCAGTACTTGTCCATCTTTTATATAGACAACGTTTCGGCCATTTGGTCCCAAGGTTGCAACAACAGCGTCTGCTAGCTTGTCAATACCTTTTACTAGTTTTTTACGAGCGTCTGCTCCGAATTCGATTTGTTTACTCATTTTCTGTAACTTTTGCTAAAACTTGATTTTCTGCCCCAATGAAGTACTCTGTTCCTTCATGCTCAATTTTTGTAAAACCCATTGTAGGCAAAACAACAACATCACCTGCTTTCAAAACGGTTGAAACAAATGTACCTGTTACTGTTTCTTTTCCAGGTCCAACTGCTATAACAGTTCCATGAACGTTTCTGTCTTTTCCCATATCGGGTACAATAATAGAGCCAAATTGGGTTTCTTCTATTTCTACTGGCTTAACGATAACTGCATCAAACAATGCTTCTAATTTACTCATATTTCGATTGATTTTAAAAGGTTTTCTAATCCATTTTTTACTTCATTCCAAGTTGTAATATATTCTTTGATGGAAGAGTAGTCACCTTGGTTTTGATAGAATTTTTGTTTTGCAATACTGTTGAGGGCATTTGAAAAGCTACTGTAGTATCCAACTATTTTTTCTTGTTCTTTACCTGTGGCTGCTTTTCCTCCAAAGCCACGAGTGGAAATAACTGTTTCCATAACGGTAAAATTGGTAGCGTCTTTGACAACATAGAAAGGTTCCATAGCAGGATCCTTGATAGTGCAAAGTGTAGATTGTGGATCAACAGATTCTCCTTTAGCGGGGCGACCGCGTCTTGTTTTTGTTTCTTGCATAACTATACTTTAAATTTATAACTTTAAAAGTAACCAATTAATTGGTTAATTGTTTCAATATACGAAAACCTATTTAAAAAGCCAAATTTTAATTAGCTTTATATAATTTACTTTGATATCCTCTTTCTTCTAAATAATCATTTGCTAATCTAAGACATTCATTGTCTTCAGTATCGCCTATTTTTTCTACTTCAATAGAAAATTTATCATCAGCTATTTCATGTCCTGTTGTATTTAAAGGATTTAATTTATCTTTTAATGAATGTTTTGAATTCATCATGTCTCTATTTAAAATAGATATAGCATCTAAAAGTTCATCAACATCAGATCCTATCATTTCAAATTTATTTTCATTTAAAATAGCTTTATATTCACTTTCTGTGATGACACCAGCTAGTTTTTGCATGTATAAGAATTCTTTATTCATATTGTTTTGTTTTTTATTATATAATTTATTTTTCTTCAAAATAGTAAGCGGTTAAATATATACCTACAATGAGGACTATTATACATATGAATCCGAGCATGTTTATACATATTAAAAAGCTCTATCTTCTTTACGTACCATATAATACTCACTTTTGGTATCTTCAGAGTTGAATTCTAGTTTCATCAAACCTTGAGAGTTCAAATATAATTTTCCAGATTTTAAGTCTTTGTTTATATTTAATATATTTTTAAACTGATTTGAATTAAATGGTAGTTTAATATTGTCTGTTTTGATTTCGCCATACAAATGGTAGGTTACCTTGTTGTTGTGGCCATGCTCGTCTCCAAATGTAAAAGTACACATTTTATCTCCATTCAAATCTATTTCGGTAGAGATAATCATATTGTCTATGTCCCCTAAAGAGGTTTTTGCTTTAACTAGGTTTAGCAAATCTTCCGAGTCAAGTGGAAATGTAGCATCCCATTGTGGTTCTGTAACGGTTCCTACTTTGGAAATCAAAAGTGGATCCGCTAAAGCGTATGTTAAATCAAATTTACTATCTTGGATATGAATTTTGGTTGGGATGGATTTGTGTTTTTCCAAATTCAATAATAGTTCACCTTGTGTAATGTTGAGCAGGCTCAAGAATTTTTTAGTGTCAAAAATAGCTAGCTCACAGTCTTCAATGTCTATGTTTTGGCATGTGATTTTACCTATAACTTCTTTGTTTAACGACATAAAGTCTATGGTGAGTGTTTTGTCTTGGATGATCCACTTAACGGATTCGTTTTCGCCCAAGTAATATTTGTTGATTGCTGCTTGTAAAACTAATTTATTGACCACTTTATTTTATTTTGGTTAAATATAAGAAAAATATTTTGGTTTATCAACTAAAGTTAAAAAATATTGATTTGTATGGGTTCAAATTAAGTGACCAGTTAATATCATCGTATACTGTTTCCAATTTATTTCTGATTACGCTGTCAAATAACCCATCACGGTCAATATATTTGTTGATCAACTCTGTTATTTCTGTTGGATCATTGTATCCGTTATAACCTATAACATCTATTTTGTATGGGTTTGGTTTCAAATACGCAATATACATTTTGTCTCCAATGGTAAATTCGGGGAATTTACGTTGTAGACTTTTATGTCGAAGGAAATCATTATAGATGATAGCTGCTTTTGTATTGATGGGGCATTTCAATTTTAATTTTGAAAATAATTCACCAGCCATAGGTTTACGCTCAATATATTCATCCAATTTTTTAAGTCCTGTTGGTTTGAGCAATTTTATCCATTCTATAGTTTGCATTGAATCTTTAAAATCCATTACAAATTTATCAACGTCTTCTTTCTTTTTACCAAACAATATGCTTTTGATAAGCTCTTCTCCAAAGTTTTTAAAGTATGGAGGGAAATTGGATTTCATAATGTCCAATCCTTTTATATCTAATTCTTCAACAGGGATGCCTTCTTTATCTATTATGTATTGGGCATATCGTCTTTTTCCAGCCCAATATGTCTTTTTAATAATATATTCTGGTTTGAGGTCCAGGTAGTGTTCTGTAGTGTTAAAGCACTTAGATGCAATTGTGTTTTGGTATGTGTTTAATTTTTCCCCTATTTCCTGTTGAAGTTTTTTTACATGTTCAATAATATTTTCGTCTGGTGTGGTTTCGTAGTTTTTTATAGTGTGTTTAAGAATACCTTCTAGAGCTACAATCAATGAATCCGTATCTGATCCAGCTACGTGTTTATTTGATTCCTGTACATTAAATTTCATATGAATTGGGTTAATATTGTTGGGATTTTATGATAATGCTTATATGTTATTTGGATCAAATTTATATCATTTAATATACAAAATTTTTCTTTAATTTCATCTCTTCTTTGATATTCTTTTAAATCTCCACTTCTTATTTTAAAAAATTCACTTTCTTCAAAATGTTGTTTACCTTGATATTCTATACATGTTTTGTGTTCTGGGAGGTAGAAGTCAAAGAGTAATTTTTTGCCTGTTTTATCGTTTATGCATCCTTCAAAAGTATATTCTCTACTATGGGGTATACTATGTTTCATAAGAAATTCTTCTATTCTTTTTTCTCCTTTGGATATTTTATTATTACCACATTTTTCACACCCGCATCCCCTATAAAAATGGTTTAAAAATGATTGTGTAAATGCACCGTGAATGGGGCATATTATCTTTAATTTATGCTTATTATTTCTACTTATTTCTGGTTGGGGTGGGTATGTGTATTTGTTGTTGTGGATTTTATTTAATTTTTCATATATTTTTTCATCAGTATTGTGGGATATTCTGGTTTGGGATATTTTACTTCCCCTACATCCCGGGCATCCATGATTGTTTAAATGGTTGTTTGGATGGATTTGAAAATCACCGTGAGTAGGACACACAACAGTAGATTTGGTTTTGGCTGTGGTGTAAATAAATTTTGAATAGTCGTATTTATTATTATGTATTACATTTGATCTTTCAATAAAATACTCTAGTGGATCTTCAAAATACCCTATCCCAGCACATTTTTGACATCCCGATCCATTAACTGAATGGTCTGAAGGGTTGCAATGGAACGGGCCGTGTTCTTTGCATATTATTTTAATTTTTTGTGTATTACCATTATATGTGGTTTCAGAATAATCATATCTATCCCCATGTTTATTTTTTGCTCTTTCAATAAATTGTTCAGTAGTTAATTTTTTAGGCATATGATAAAGATTATAGGTTACTATTATATATATTATACATATGTGTAATCTACGTCTTTAATACATTATTTTAAATATTCTTTTTCTATTAGTTCATTTGCATATTTTATAGTTTCTTGTATGCATCTTTGACCAGTTGTAGTAATAGATGAAGATAACATTTTATATCCGTCTGTAAATCTAAATGAGTTAATGGCGAATCCACCGTAAACTGCATTGAGGAGTATTTTTATACTATGTTGTTTTTGATTATATAGTTTCCCTTTTTCAGTGTCTCCGCTATTATATGCTTCTTTCATTAGTTTTTTATATTCTACCCTTAAATCAAACCAATCTGCTAATATTTCAGCAACTATGCTTTTTTTAGATGAATCATATAATGTTCCATTTGCGGAAAGGATGAGGTTGTTTTCTTTAATTATGTGTAAGAGGTTTTGGGCTGTGGTAGTTCCCTCAACTATTTTATATGTTTTTTTGTTTAGTTTTTCTATAGTTACTACCTGAGTGGGTTCTAGTTCCTCTAATTCAACAAGGCTACACCATGCATTATAGTTTTGGTTTGGGATTTTAACTCGCCCAATTAGTGTTTCTATCCCTAAATTTAATGTACGGATTATAGAAGGATATAACGAAGAATAATCGGCATTTATCAACCAACTATATAACCCAGGTACTGGGTCCAAGAGATATCCTCCACTATATCCTTCCTTTTTACGGATTGTTTTAACATTACGTTGAATAAACTTGTTTGATAATGTTTTAACGATTACTGTTTTATCATCCTCAAAACTATATATTGTTCCATCAATCGTAGGTGTTCCACGCTGTTGTTGAACAACATCACCAACTTCCAGTTCTCTAATGGTTGGATTTGTGGTGGTTGGTTTATTTGGCGCTACTATATTTTTACGTTTTAGATACGTTAATATAGCACCTTCATTTAGTGCTGTATTGTAGTAGATGGATTCGTATGGGGTATGGCATAGGTGGGATATCAAAATGGTTAATTCGATAAATTTCTGTTTTTCCTCTAATGCCTCTATAATTTCAACATCTCGAATGTTATATTCGATGTATTTGTTTGGGTCTTCTTTAAATAACTTATCTAAACCACCATTATATTCAATTTTACCTAGTTTAGCATATTTTAAACCAATATCACCTAATTTATATGATGGTTCTTCCTTCATAATATACTTGCGAAGCAACAACATATAATCCAAACTGTTAACCAGTCCAATTGAAATTGGAGAATTTGGATTGTAAATGTTTTCCTCAATTTTCCCAATTGGAGATAAACGAAATACTTCATCCCCTAAACGCTTTTTAATTCTATAGTACAAATATGGAATATCAAAGAAATCACTATTGTATCCTACAACAATGGTAGGATCCATTTGTTCCCATTTGTTTAAAAATTTGCGAATAAGATCATCCTCACTAACACAAGATACAACTTGTTTTCCATCCGAAGTTGTTGTTGGGATGTTTTGTTGTTTATCCAAGATAAAGCATATCTTTTCCTTGGTTGAAACATCAATAAGAGCAATTGCAGTTATTTCTGCGTTTGCCTCTTTAATAGTGTATGGGGTAAGAGCACCCAAAATTTCAATCTCAATATCAAGGTAAACGACATTGTGATACGAGGGCATATCATCTGTTTTATAATATACATCGCGTAGTAAAACCAGTTCACGATCAATATCTTTTTCTAGTATGGTAGGGTCTTTTCTATCTACTTTACCTGAAATGGGGGAGCATCTATCTCCAAATAGGGTTTCAAATTCTCCTTCCTCATCTAGTTTATATAATGTGGGCCAATATTGAAAGCAGCTAATGCCTTTTTTATCATCACGTAGATAATAATGGTACTGATCATCGCCTGGTTGGCGGCTATAATAAACTGCTTGGTACATAACTTTTATTTAAATGTTACTTAAAGAATTTACTTAAATCAGGTCTAAAGTAATTGATATTCTTCATGACTTTTCTATCACGTGTTCTATAGACGATATAATATTTGCCAACCTTTTCATAGTGGCACTCTTCTTCTTGCTCAAAGGACCGTACTCTAACGGTATTTTGTGCTTCCTCTTCGCTTGTACAAGCCTTGCTAAGATTCGATGCTTGTACTTCTTGATACGCGGGCCATATTTTATCCTTAAGGCCATGTAAGCAGCCTCCATTACCCAAGGAAACATACGTGATGTCACACAGAGCATCAAGAACCTCAATAATATTCCCGGTTTGACAGGCATGTTTATATTCCTCTAATTCTTCCAAAATAAAATTATAGACAAACATCCACTCCTTCTCATCGGGAATGACCGGGTTATAATTATTGGGTTTTCCCATTACAGCGTTAAACTCTTCAACTTCTGATACGAAAGGTACATAAGATGATTTTAAATGTTCAATTTCATCTGTTAATTCTCTATATTTAAGTATTACATCGTCTCCAAGTTCAATTTTAGACATCATGGATAGATCCACAACTTGTCCATAAAGTACTTTAATTAGTTCTTCTTGTTTTTTCTCTAGTGGTGTCATTTTGGTTTTCTATTAAATGGTAATATAATCTGTTTTTTACGGTATCTTTCCAAGTGTTGATTCGCATTTGGGATAAACTATCCTTTTGTTTAGGATCAATCAATATTTGAAGATTACCTTGCAATTCTGCATCTATTATAGCTAGTATTTCTTCTTTTGTCATTTTAAGTAATCTTGTATTGTTTCCGAATCTAATTTTTCCCAAGGATATACAACCCAGTCATCTGAGAAGAATTTATTGGTAAAGTCTGGGTTGAACACTGAGGTATGGGGTTTAAAATGTAGGCAGGCAAATTTTGCATTTGCGTATTCAAGGTATAGATCTTTGAATGTTTCCCCACTATCACAAATATCATCTACAATTAAAGTGTTAGGTAGATATGGGGATTGTGTCATCGGGATATCCAATCTATGCGAGATCATAACAGCAGGAATAAGACCACCTCTTGGCATACCAAATATATGTTCAATTTGTTGTCCTGATTTTATGATTTGTTCACATAGAAGATCAACTAGTTCCTCTATTTCACTCCAACTATAATATATTTTAGATTTGGTGTCCACCATTGTTGATTTTTAATGAGTCGAAAAATTCTTTACGAGCTTGATTGTCATTTTCCATAAACACACCTGATGCTTTGGTTGTTACCATGGAAGCGCCTTGATGTTTAACACCACGACATGAAACACAATTGTGTGTTGCTACTGTTGTAACGATTACTCCACGATTACCTTCACATACTTTACTTACTGCTTGATGAATAGCTGAGGTTAATTGTTCTTGGATTGCTCCTCTACGGCCAAAGTGCTCTACAATGCGGTTTAGTTTAGAAAGTCCAATTACACGTCCGCCTTCTCCAACAACATAGCCAATATGAACAACTCCTCCAATTGTTTGGTGGTGGTGAGAGCACATTGAAGTTAATGGAATATTTCTTTCAATCACTATACCATCGTATCCGTCTGATGGGAAAGATGTAATATCAGACATTGCATTATAGCGGCCAGCAAATAAATCAAATACATATGCTTTGGCTACACGACGAGGAGTATCTTCAGAATTAGGATCATTTCTCCAATCCACTCCAAGTGCATCTAAAAATTTACCATAAGCTTCTTCAGCTTCATCTACCATTTTCCATTTTTCTTGTTCAGTTAATGGAAAACCAGGTGCAACTCCATTTGCAAAACCCATTTGTACACACTCTAGATCGGTGTGGTTTTTTCTACGTTTGTTTTCTGACATGTTAATCTTTAATTGTGATTTCTTTAATGTTAAACTGTTTTTTATATCGTTCAATATACGATTTTCCTATACCAATCTCAAGGATTTCGCAATCATTTGGTATAAGAGGTGTGTGTTTGCGGGTAGAGATAATAGCATCTAACTCGTAGTTTGCATACGTGTTTAGATAATGTTTTTTACCTTTTTTGTAAACAACACAAATAACGGTTTTTTCACTTTTAGGTCGTCCTGTTCGGACAATTGAAGTGGTTTTTTTAGAAGGTCTTCCTCTTCCCATAACTTTAATTTTGTTGTAATATACGAAGGAGCTTTCGCTCCTCCAAATTATCTATTATATAAAGCTCGAATTTCGCTTTCTGGTTTTGGGCCTACTAAACGACCCAATTCATTCCCCTTTTCATCAATTAAGATTGTAGTAGGAACATTTCGCACATTGTATTGTGTGGCTGTTTGAGGTGAAGCATCTACATCAACAAACGTAATGGGGAGTTGTGTTGACATTGATTCCATTAGCGGTTTAAACTGTCTACAGGGACCGCACCACGGAGTAGAAAAATATAGTAATTTTTTCATTTTGTTATAATATAATTGATTTGGTAATCTCCAAATGTTGTTGTGACTGTATAATACATATTAAACTCCTCTTTTAGTATCAAATGCAATAATGTGGTCTCTACCAGTCATGTTATAACCATGTTCAGCACAAAAATCAAAGATCATAGGGTATACTCTAATAAGTTCTTCTCTTGTGTCTCCCGGAGGCATAATATATGTTTTATCTTTTGGAATGCCAAGTGCTAGTCTAAAGGCTTCAACTTGAACCCACACATCAGGCATCTCAATAGGGTTAACTACAGGTTTATAATGGTAATCTGTATGGTAATCCATCATTTGTCTAATAGCAAGAACATCAAGTCTGTTTTTGTTATGCAGGTCAATCATTTTTTGGTCCACCACTTTTCCTTGAGGCGTAAGAACACCAAGTACGGGTACAGAATTACTAAATTTCGGACTGATAGATAGCAACCCAATAGGATAATCTGTAGGTACAAAATGGCTACCTTCAGTTTCGATGGTAATAAGGATGTCTCTTTCATGTGCAAAATGTGTAAGTTCATTTACAAGTGCAGGATGAATTGTAGGTGAACCACCTGTTAACATCATTTCCTTGATATGAGGATTTTCATCGTATATTTTAATAATGTCGTTAAAGGTAAATGTACCTTTTTCTGGGTGGATTGAAGTATACCATGAATCGCACCAACCACCTTCGCCAAAATAACACCTGTGCGTACATCCAGTGGTTCTAACCGCTATAGTTGGTCGACCAAAGCGGCTACCTTCAGATTGAACGCATCGATATAGTTCTACTATTGGTAGTGTTTTATTGTAATCTTCTATTCTATTCTTCATATATTGAACTGTTGTTATCGTTTTCAAAACATTCTACTTTAATACATTTGCATCTTCCACCATCTGTTTTAGATAGAACTTCATTAAATTTATCGTACACTAGTTTTGCACATGACTCTGCTCCCATTTTATCCATAACACGAAGTGCACATAAACCTTCCATTGCTGCAGATTCAAAAAAATCTAAATATGGATCATCTTTTTCAATCAACAATGTATGATCCCACATATAGTTCATCCAATCTTTTAAACCGTTTCCTTTAGGTGCAGGTTTGAAACCACCATAGTCTACAATCCAGTTCATATCGTCTAGCTGGTTTTCCTCTAGTGGTTCGTTTGATGCGAACCATACTTTAAATTTTAAAGCGTAGCCATGTAATAGTTCACAATGTGAGTGAGATGCTCTCCATTGTCTTAATGCTACTGAATAGTTTTCGAATAGTTTTGTGCTAATATATCTACCCATTTTTCTTTGTTTTTGGTTTTTTAATTTCGGTGTCTATCTTAACCGGAAGTTCAATAGTAACATATTCAGGGAAGAACATATTTGCTCCTATACCTGTACAAACTGTAATTTTATTTTTCTTTGCCATAACTTTCTGGTGTAATTCCCAATCTATAATACAACTATTTTCCATTTTCTTCCAAAACTTTGCTCACTTGTTCTACAACAAAATCCCATGTTACGGGTCCTGTTTCGTCTGCATATGGTGCAGGATCAGGGCGACCTAATTTAATAAATGCCTCTACTCGCTCAACTGAACTTGCTGATTTATAGTCTGAGTACCAATTGTCTCCGGATGATGAAATGATTTGAATTGGTTTATATGAAGTATTTGTACGTTTATATACTTCGTTAAAGTCTAATCCAAGTTCTTCACATAATTTTTCTCCATCTTTAAGGATATCAAATTTCATACCATCAATGTATGGGGTAAAATAGCCTACTTTTTCAGCCCCCCAGTTTCCTAAACGGAAAGCAACATCATCTGCATCTCTAAATTCAGCTCTACAATCAGGATAAATCGAAAAATCACCTGCATGGATTCCCATTGCAATATCACATTGTTCACCTGTTTTATCTGCAATTGAAAGTGCAACTGCTTGTACAATAGAGGCAAATATTTTATTTCGGTTTGGAACAACGGTTGCTTTCATGTTTTCTTCAGCGTAATGTCCTTCAGGTACATCATCTCCACCTGCTACAAGTGCTGAGTTAAGTAAATCTGTTAAACCATCTAATTTAATTTGGCGATAACGTACCATATTAGCAATCCCGATATCATTGTTGCCTAAATAACCTACCAACGATTGAGCGCGTTCAAGCTCAACTCGATGCTTTTGTCCATAATCAAATGAAATTGCTGTTACCGTGTCGTATTCTTTTAGACAACGTAACAAAAGTGTACTGGAATCCATTCCTCCAGATAGGGAAATTACAACGTGTTTCATTCTTCTTCTTTATTTAATCTATCAAATTCTTCTTTTGGTAATCCTCTCATCAACATATAAGCTTCAAAGTCAATATCCAAGAGTCTCCAATGATTATACCATTCTGCTTTCCAAAGTTTGCGGTATTCTTCAAATTGTTCTTTTTCCATAGTTAGAAAGGTAAATCGTCATCTCCAAGATTTCCCATCCAATCATGTCCTTTAGGTAAATCATCATCTTCAAGGTTTCCTATCGTATTCTTTACATAAACATCCCATTCCATTTGATTAGAATCTGGTTCTCTAAAGTAGAATTCAAGGAATTCTTTTGGGTATAAAAATACTGTACCTGTAAATCTTGAGTTTGATACCTTTCTTGTTTGGGTGGGTATTTCCCATTTTCTAGCTTCAGCAGCTACTTCTAAACCTAGTTTTTCACCTGCCGGTTTTTTCAAATAGTCGTATAAACTTAAATATTCCATAACTTTATTTTTAGTTTAATATACAAAAGAAAAATATGGACTCCAAATTAGAGTCCATTTATTTTTCTAAACATTTCAACATTATATTCTACAAGATCCTCATTTACAAACTCCAAACTTACATCTTGATATTTGTTCATATTTGCTAGTGGTTTTGAAGATAACCCCATATTCGTATATGGCATTTCTCCAATTGCAGCCATTATGGGATTTGATGTATCAATTGATTCTATACATTTTATTCCGTTATATAATCCAAACTCAATAGGAGAAGCAGTTCCAAGCAAATGTACTCTATCTGTATCTGTTAGAATTTTATCTTTTAATAGTTGAGAGATAACCATAAAACGACCAATTGCTTTCCCCAAGTCTTTATTTGGGTGGGAGCACATTTCATTGTAATATGAAGCACCATATGAATATGCTATCTTTTTATAGCCCAAATCTTTGTATGCTTGTGTGCATAGGACAGCTTCATGGTATGATTTTGCTTGTACTACAGCTACTTTCATTACTCCATCTGGTAATTCAATTTGGGACCATAGTTTTGCGTTTCTAACGGAAGCATTTTTATCTTCCCAAACATCGGGCACAATAAATTCATCTGGTTCAAGTTCGTTTACCCAATGTAGTAAACGTTCTGTATTGTATGCTTCTCCAAGTTCATGGAGTGAATTGTCCATTACAATATAACGCGCTACATTTTTTGAATTTTGGAAAAATATGCGATATTCTTCATTTTCATCCATTAAATGGGGTAAACAATAATCATAATCGTTAAATTCTCTACTTTTTGTAAGTAGGCAAAATGGCACTTCGTGGGATACTTTTATTTTTTTCATAACATCAATTATATGCAAAGTTTTTCTCTTGAACAACTATTCTATATTCCATTTTACCATCTCCTGTTTCTTGAAAACGTGTAGCATCATATCCAATCCATTTTATACCCCATCGAGTGGTTCCTTTATTTGGAACACCTTTAAGAATATAAACTTGTTGATCTAAAAAATTACAATATTCTTCTTCTACGTGGTAGGTTTGTCCTTCTTTAACACTTGCTCCACGAGGAAGATTCTTGTCATTAATACAAATTACTTTTTTCATTTCCAGTTTATTTTATGGTTTAGTACTTTTATAGCATATCCGTTTATTTGAGGATAACCTGTGTTATAGTATCCAAATACAATTCCCCAACTTCGATATTTTTTATATAATCTACGAAGCATTTTCATAGATGTTCGTACGTTATATTTTATATCTGTTTTAAGTTGTTCGCGAGAAACATGATCTTTGTTTAAGCCTCTAGCGGTTGAAAGCAGTACTTGCATAGGACCTAAAGCGTTTGCACAAGATGTTTGTGCTGGGTTGTATCTCCAGTGGAATGGTCCGTTATATCCTGTTTCTATTTTGGCTACTCCATAAGCATATCGTTTAGGAATATTAAATGAATCAGCATAGTGTTCTATATAGTAATACATTTGTAAGCATGGGGGATCCTGCGGTGTAACAGGA
>Ga0172367_10002997_pt1 | contig 22464 bp, 7 predicted proteins | sample Lak10m_FD_114542 | JGI IMG/M metagenome (GOLD analysis project Ga0172367, IMG submission 114542) | Freshwater microbial communities from Kabuno Bay, South-Kivu, Congo - kab_022012_10m | ecosystem: Environmental > Aquatic > Freshwater > Lake | place: Democratic Republic of the Congo: South-Kivu... | reverse complement strand
TAGTTTCATCCGACCCAGACAGGCCAGTCAAGGCCAGGGTTCCGAGTCAGTTCATGATCTCCAGGAAGGACGACATGGCCTCCGCCGCCTCTGCCGCGGCAGCCGTGGAGCTGCAGGCGGGAATAGAGGGGATGGGAGGTGGACGTGCTGGGTCGACTTGGATTAATAATCTCGGGGACACTGATTGGGACTCTTTAGGAGCTGAATCAGCTGCGGAAAGCTGGCTAGGGGAGCATGGTACATTGGATCCTGTGGTCTCTCCTAAACTTCTGGACAAAGTGGGTGCAATCATAGGCGACGGCGGAGGCACTGCTGATTCTTTAGTTTCAAAGTCAACTGAAGTTCTCGACGCGGTCGACACACTGTTGGGACCGCCTGCGCCGCCCATCCCTGTGGATTCTCTTCCGCCGGCTGCTGCTGTCGAGCCAGTACCTTCCGCTGCTCCTGCGAGAAAATTGTCGAACAACGACGACCGGCCTTCGCCTCCGCGTGCGTTGGCCAAAGCGTCGTGCGCTGCGCCGCCGCCTGCGCCGCCGCGCCAGGCTGCACCTGCTGCGCCGCCTGCGCCGCCTGCCCCTGCGCCGCCGCCTGCGACTGCTGCGAAACCTAAGCTGTGCTTTGGTGGCGGACTTGTCCAACTGCAATCTGCGCGAAGGAAAGAGGAAATTGCCAAAGCCGATGCTCAGCCAGTCCCTCCTGAACCTGCCGAGTTTATTTCCGATTACGAGAAGCAGCGCCTGGAGCAAGTGGAAAGAAACAACCGTATTCTCGCGTCGCTTGGCTTAACTGCCTTGGAGGTGATCCGGGCGGACGAGAAGCGGGCGTACAGGCGGCGGCAGCACGTCGCGGTGGAGCGCAACACCCGATCGAATGCAGCTAAGAGGACCAAGGAACTGATGGAGGCTGAAGGCGGCGACCCGTTCGCCGGTGCCGGAACTGCCCCTCCCGACGAGCTGGCCGGGACGATCCCCGTGTCGAACGGGAGCAGCTGCGCGGGCTTCACGAGCGCGCACTTGTTCCTATCCAAGCTCGAGGTGATCCAGAGGGCCATTCGCAGGTTCTTGGCTCGTCTGCAGCTGGACGAGATGCGCAAGGCTCGTGCAGACGCGGAGGCCGAGATGGACGTCGAGCTCTCGCTGAGTTCTGAGGCCGACCCTGCTCCCGCCGCGGACGGCGCGGGAACAACCGAGGCCGGCCCTGCTCCCGCCGCGGACAAGCGCGAGGAGTCCGAGGCCGGCCCTGCTCCCGCCGCGGACAAGCAGGAATCTGCCGAGGCCGGCCCTGCTCCCGCTACGGACAAGCAAGAAGCTGCCGAGGCTGGCCCTGCTCCCGCCGCGGACAAGCAAGAAGCTGCCGAGGCCGACCCTGCTCCCGCCGCGGACAAGCAAGAAGCTGCCGAGGCCGGCCCTGCTCCCGCCACGGACAAGCGCGGGGAGTCCGAGGCCGACGGCGCGGAGAAGCCCGAGTCAGCGGGGGGAGGGGACACGGAGGACGACAGCGCGGAATCCGATGAGTCTTCTGAATCCGACGAGGAGCCCGCAGCCGGAAGCAAGCGCAAGGCGAGCGGGGAGCCAGACGACGACTCTGTGCAGAAGAAAATTTGCAGACTTGCTGAGAAATTTAGTCGGAAAGCTGCCGAGCTGGTGTCTGGCAACAAATCCGACGTCAAGCGCCGCGAGGAGCAGCTCAAGGCCGAGCTCGAGGCGTTTGAGGCGACCAAGAAGAGGCAGGAGGAGGTCTTCGAGACAGTCAGGCAGAGGAACCTGAAGGAACACGAAGACCTACAGGCAGCCAAGGCCAAAGCTGAGGCGGAAGCCAAGCAGATGCGCGAGGCCGCCGATGCATACGCCAAGCAGGTGCGTGAGAAAGCGGAGGCAGACGCCAAGCAGGCGCGCGAGAAAGCGGATGCAGACGCCAAGCAGATGCGTGAGAAAGCTGAGGCAGACGCCAAGCAGGTGCGCGAGGCCGCCGAGGCAGACGCCAAGCAGACGCGCGAGAAAGCGGAGGCAGACGCCAAGCAGACGCGCGAGAAAGCGGAGGCAGACGCCAAGCAGGTGCGCGAGAAAGCGGAGGCAGACGCCAAGCAGGTGCGCGAGCACAGTGCCGCCGAACTCCAGCGGGTGATCAGTGAGTCCATGCATACGCTCAAGGAATATACCAATGACTTTGAGGTTTCCAATCTGAGCCTGGAAAACGAGAAATCTGAATTTCAATCTAATTTGGCGACATTACATGCGGAGATGTCAAAAGCCAACGCTCAAATTGTATCAGATAAGAAAAATAACAAAGCACAAAAGAAAGAATTGGAAAAAAATCAGACAGAGTTGGCTGCGAGGCAAAGTGCATTGGACAGGAAGGAGAAGCAGCTACAAGAGTGGGAGTCTCGGCTCCGTTCGGGGGGCACAATACCACAACCTGCAGAGGATGTTCGTGAAACCTCTGTTACACCTGTTGGCGCTAATCTGAATTTCTTTAACAAATTCATGAAGCCCCATGGCCCTTCCCGCGAGCCCGACGGCTCTTGAATAAAGACGAAAAGTTTCTTGATGGAACAAACCTGTGTCTTTAATTTCCCGAGCGAATGTAAGAGGAGAGCTCGAGTAGGCAGAGTTTGAGCGTCGGGTCCGCGATTTTGAGCTTGACGTAGGCCTCGCCCGCTGCGCGGTGGTCTTCGGAGGAAAAGCCCGGGTTCCCCGGCCCGAGCTCGACGAACTCCTGATATTCCGCGTCGGGCTTGGCGCCTGAAATGGATTTCGCGTCGGGCTTGGCGCCTGTCGTAGCCTGCGCGTCTCCGCGGGCTTTCTTTGACAGGTACATCTGCATGGCGCACCTCTTGCTGCTGAAGAAGTCCTTGAGCGACTTGTTCTCCTGCGGCAGTAGCTCGCGCGTCTTGGAAGCCCTCAGCAGGGACGCTGTTGTTTTCTCGTGGTCTGTCTTGGCTATGGCTTCGAACGCCTCTTGCACGCAGAACTGTTGCTTGCCGAAGCACTGCCTGACGAGCGCGAGGACCTCGGGCTCTCTCAAGGCCGGCAGCTTGATGGGCACGGGCCTGGGCGGCGGGTCCTGGGCCTTCCGCTTGAGTTGCGCCTTGCGGTGGGCGCTCCTGTAGGCAGCGCACACGGTTTGGTAGTACCTGTAGACCGCGGCTGGGCGCTCGACCGGCGCGCCCGGCGCGAGGACGCTCAGGTTCTTTTGGAGGAAGGCCGGGTAGCGCTGCGGGTCCCACGGGAGGGCCGGGTCGTCCTCGACCTTCCAGAACGTCCTCCTGAACCAGCACTTTGCCTCGAAGGTCAGGTCTTGGCTGGTGCCGTCGAGGAGTTCGTAGTCCTCCTGCCAGGATCCCGCCATGAGGTGCTCGGCGGTGAGCACGCCCTCGAACACGTTGGTGTCGAGGACATACTGCAACTGCCCCGAGGCGTTCTTTCGGTCCGGGACGACCTGGTTGACGCGCTTGACGACGCAGACGGGCACGCCCGGCAGCGCGAAGCAGGTGAGGTCGAGCACGCGGACCTCGTAGTCCCTGTGGTGGGACGAGCGTACGTCGTGGGTGACGCGGGTGCCGTCGCAGAGCGTGGTCTCTAGCGTGGCGTAGCCGTACTCGTCCTTGAGGAGCCTCGTGGGCCTGAGGCGGGCTGGGTCGCCCTGGAGGGCCCTGCGCTGTATGCAGTAGAGCTCCTCGATGGCGTCCCACCTACCGCCCTCGAAGGCGACCTTGAAGTCCTCGCTCCTGGCCGGGTCGGCGCGGGGAAAGAACATGGTGGCCGAGATCTCCCTGCCGTGCGTGGCTGCGCCCGAGGTGTCGGACTGGGGCGGCGCGCAGACGATGCCGACGGGCAGGCAGCTGGCGTGGGCGCCCGGCGGGTAGAGGAGGAGCACGGAGTTCCTGGCGCCCGAGAGGAACGCCATGGCCCTGTTGTTCTGGTAGACGGCCTTGACCTTCCACTGCTTGAACTCAGACGCCGCCGGGTCGTAGTTCTTCTGGATGAAGCCCTCGCCCTGGCAGTGGCGCGCGAAGAAGTCCGTGAAGGCCTGCGCGTCGAAGGCGCCCGAGAAGAACAGCGACGGCACGCAGCTGACGCGCATTTCCTGCTGCAGCGTCTTGGAGTGGTAGGTCCTGCCGTCCCAGTGGGCGAGGACGCGGCTGACCGCGGCGAGCGGGACGGGCCTGACCTTGGCCTGGGTGGACAGGAGGTCGTCCGGGCTCTCGTAGATGCCCACGCTGAAGACGCGGAGGGACAGGGCTGTGAGGAGCTCGACCTTCTTCTCGCGGGTGTCTGCGCGGTCGAACGCGAAGACCTTCTGGGAGACCGTGAGGTGCGAGGTGTTGCCGCAGCAGAGCTCGGCCATCACGTAGAGGCCGCCGGGCGGCGAGTCGAAGGCGCCGTCGGGCAGGGCGAAGTCGAAGCCGCCCGCGATGCACTTGACGATCGTGGCGAACGCGCTGGTGCGGACGTCCACGTCGACGCCCGCGTCCGCCCAGGGCCCGCGCTTGCCCTCGACGGAGGACACCTCGTAGCCGCCATTGGAAGAGGCGGAGAGGAAGAGTATGACGCAGATGCCGTTCTCCTTGACCTCGAACGAGACCTGCCTGCCCGCCGCGACGTCCTCGGCGATGGACTTGGAGAGGTTCTGGAGGTTGCTGCACTTCTGGGACCACCCGGACTTGCCGTAGATGGCCCTGTAGAAGGGGCTGCGCTGGGCCTCCGCCTGCTTGGCGAAGGTCTGCCAGGTGACGACCGCGGACCTCGGCTTGGAGGTCCTGGCGTCGTGAAAGGATGAAGGCGTGTGAGAGGCCTTCACCGCGGCCCAGTCGACGCTGGGCTTGGCTTGGGTAGCTGGGTTTGTAGTAGGCTGCATTTTGAAATATAAAAAATAAACGGTGAGAGTCAGTGGAGTTTCGTTTTTCGTCTTGTTGTCGCAAGAAGGGTGAGAGCGGGCCCTGGCTTCTTTTTAAATACCCGCGCCGCCGAGCGCATATTTAACGGTTTTTTGGAGGTCTCGGGCAGAGGAGAAATTCTGGGCTTCTGGTATGCCTTCAGCCGTGCACACGCACGGCGCGAGGCCGGGGGCGGCGAGGGCGAGGAAGCGGGACTACGCCGCGTTCTTGCGAGAGTTCTGCAGGCTTGGCGGGATCAGCTGCGACGCTGGCGGGATGCACCTGGAGCTTAGCGACGAGGACGCGAGGTACGCGACGGACGCGGAGCCCGGCGTGTACGACAAGCTGGCGTGCCTGCAGTGGCTGTGGCGGGGCTGGCCGGATCGGGAGAGCGTGGAAGTGTGGGACCTGTACGCCGCGCCGGGTATGGACGTGGTGTACAGCGCGCTGGCGGCCGGGATGGGGCTGGGAGCGAGCGTGCGGGTGACCGGGGTCAGCATCGTGAGGGACGCGGATGACCGAGATCGTTTCGAGCGGCTGCGGGCCAACGCGAGGACGGCGGAGGAGACCGTGGGAAGTGCGTGCAGTATTAAGCTCGTCGAGTCCAGCGCGCAAGACTTCTGCAAGGGCTACGCCGGCGCCCCGGCGGACGTGGCCATCGTGTCTATGCCCTGGATGACCTCGATGGGCGAGCTGCACGGCGCGAGCGAGGGCAAGCTGCGGGCGAACGGGGACATGATGCGGGAAGCGCGGGAACTCCTAGGCAGCCTCGAAAGAGCGCGCCGGCCGAGGATCGTCTCGCTCATGGTCCCGTTCGGCGCCGAGGCGGTGGCGCTGGAGGGCTACGGCCTGTGCGAGACGGTGCTCGCCCGCAAGTGGAGCGCGAGGCATGGCCGGGAGATATCGGAGTACTGCGTGCACGTGCTCGGGCTGGGCATGCCGGACGCGCGAAAATTTACTGTGTTTGATTACTGGGTCTGAGGCGGCGTGAAAAACAACACGCCTCTGGTGCCCGGGAGTCGGACAACTTCAACGTCGGTAAGCTGTGAATCAGCGCCACCCTCCGAATTTTCCATGGATTCGGTTAGGTAACTAGCTATTTCGCCTGAGGTTTCGTGATTTACACGGGGAGGAGACACAGACATGTTGCACGGCCTGCCCGGCGGCGCGAAGAAGACCAGGACCTTTGCCACTGCGACGCGGAGCTCGATCTCGGTGGCCTCGAACTTCTGGACGTACCCCAGCGGCCCCCAGTCGGACCTGCTGGCCGGGATGTCCTGCATCGGCGTGGCGGTGGCGCGGAATCCCTCGTCGAGGTCCACGGCGAAGCAGAGATTGTAGTCTGTCTCCTTGAGCCTGGCCGTGCCAATCACGCAGGACGAGGACTCGTTGATGGCGTCCACTGTCCAGCCGTGCACGTCCACGGTGTTGTGGCGGTACGTCTCGAAGAGCACGGCCAGCTGGATGGAGTGGGGCATCTTCGGGTTGACGCAGAGGTACTGGACCCCCCTGCGCGTCCAGTTCTCGCCCGGGTCGGGCTCGGAGTAGTCCGGGGGCGATTCCGGGGCGGGCGGGGTCAGCTGGCTGACGGCGAGCCAGGCGATGGTCTTCAGGCTGGAGTTCGCCCTGTCTATGAGGTCCTGGACCGCCTGGACCGCGTCTTCGAACTTCCTCTTGCAGGCTGCGGGGTCGCGCGCGTCGGCCATGCTTGTGCGGATGAAACCGAGTCCCTTTTTAAATAGTTTGTCAAGGGCATAGAACGAGTCTCAGCAGCCTGCGGATGTGCGCGGGGCTGCACTGGACGCTGTTGCATGCGAGGAGCGGGGCGAGCCTGTCCCGCGGGAGGTCGAGCACGCCGGCGCGCGCGCAGGCGCGGAGGAAGAGCAGGACGAACTGGGAGCAGTACAGGTGGTCCCAGGCGGCTGGGTCGTCGCCCAGGTCGTGCACGAGGAAGCTGGGCAGGGCGAACTCTGCGTAGGGGATCTCGTACGTGGCGCGGCTGCCCCTGCGCATGGCCTCGGCGACCTCGCCTGCCCTGGCGAGGGACGTGACTGGGACGGGGACGAGCTCGAGCATGGGCGCGCCGACAGGGAGGCGGCGGAACCTGTGCGCGACGACGCAGCGGCCGCCCGTGTCGACCGCGGCGTAGGCCATGTCGCCCACGAGGAGCTCGGCGTGTACCTCGTCGTAGCCCAGGTCGAAGGGGTGGGCGAGCTGCTCGAGGAAGGCCAGGACCTTCGAGGACGCGTCAGAGGCGCGCAGGAACATGACAAAGATGTGGCTGCCTGGCATTCCTTTTTTGTGTGGAAGTGGCCTGGGGGAGCTTGTAAATAGCGCGGCTCATCCTGCGTATTTAGCCTGGCATGCAGGCCTTCGCCCGAATGCAGCTCAGACTCCTAGTGTTCGCCCTGATCACCGTGCACTACTGCGCGGCATTTTGCATGCCCTCCTGTGTGCCCCCCCTGCGGCGCCAGAATCTCCTGCTGCGGCTGGACAGGCTGCGCGGCATGCGCGAGGAAGTGCGCAGGGACATCGTGTCGGTGGTGGAGAAGCAGCGGCAGCACGCGGAGGGCTCGGGCCCGTTCCTGCGCTTCGAGGCGGCGTTCCTGGACCTCCTCAACAGGGAAGACGAGATCGTGATGGACATGGAGACGGTGGTGAAGGAGCTCACGAAGCACAAGAACCTGTCCAAGAACGCCTGCAGTCTGTACAAGAGTTATATTAAGGATGCTTGAGCAATTAAACCAATTAAATGCTGGATTACCTGCTCAACTTCGGCGTATTGTTTTGCGTCGTGCTCGCCGCCCTGAACCTCTGCGTCTTCCTCCTGCACATGCTGGTCGCCGAGTCGGACCCCAGCCCGATGTCGCCCCTGTCGGAAGACGAGGCGGAGCCCTTGCGCCCCCTGCGCCCCGCCAAGCGCCGCTGCCTCGCTCGCAGCGGCAGGGCTATATAAGCGCTTTCCCGCCTAAATAAAAGTTTCTTTTCGTATGGCCGCCTCGATCTTCTTCGCGGCCTTCGGGGCGTCGCTCGCGGCGCTGTGCGTGGTGGAGAGGGTCGCGCACGCCGTGCTGAGCCTCGCGTTCGGCAAGGCAGACCTCCGCGCGGGCCTGCTGATAGGGAGCACCCTCAACTTCGCCACGGTGCTGTGGAGCACGGCCGTGGCGTTCTTCGTGCGGTGCGCGGGCTTCATCGGCTGGCTTGTTTTTTGGTACGCATTGTTTTACGTCATCACGGCGTTCTGGTACGTCCTGTACGAGGACCAGCCCGACGTCGTGATCTTCGTGGCGGACTTCTACACCAAGCGCGTGGGCCCGTTTTTGCACGGCTTTCTATTCATTCCCCTCGATTTGCTCAATCTTGTGCTCAAGGCCGTTTTGCCAGTTTACAACGCGCTCGTGTGGGTGCTGCGCGGCCTGCTCACGAAAGGCCTGCTGCCCGTCTTGTGGGACGAGCTGGACCTGCTGGTGGACTTCTGCGTCGCGCTGCTGGGCCTCGGGAGGAGCCTGTCCGTGTCCGTGGTGGAGTTCGTGGTGGGAGCCTGGAGCTGCGAGGACCTGTCCTGCGTGGAGAGGCCCGCCGTGCTGGACCTCGTCAGCCCCCTTGGCAACGTGAGGGACATGGCGATCGTGAGCAGCCGGGTCGGGGGCGTGCTGTGCTCGACGGTCGCGCTGCCGCTGGACTGGGTCCTGTACCCCCTGGTGGACGCGAGATTCGCGCGGGGCCTGCACGCGCTGGCGAACTCGGTCCTGCACCTCGTGCTGCACGTCCCCCGGGCGGCCAGGCAGAGGTGCGAGGCGTACGCCGGGAACGGCTCGCACACGGACGTGCTGATGTGCACGCCCGACCTGGAGCCCGCCTTCGAGAGGGCCGTGACCGGGGTGAGGGAGCTGGGCGGGGCCGTGGACAACTGGATGGGCGTCGGGGCTGCCATGGCGCGGCGGAGCCTGACCGGGCTGCCCGACGACTGCGCGCCGAGGACGCTGGGCCCCGAGAGGTTCCGGGGCGAGCTGCTGGGCGGGCTGCAGGCGACCGTGGGGCTGACGGACTGGCTCCTTGCCGCCGCGAACGGGACGAGGGCCTACTTCTGGGGCCAGGTCACGACGGACACCGCGTGGAGGGACTGGCCGGAGCCCGTCGACGTGAGGATGGGGCTGGCCGCCGTGGCCTTCGACGAGGCCGGCGAGGTCGAAATCTCCGGGGTGACGCAGGGGCAGCGGCCGTCCGCGCGGCAGACGACGTCGCTGCTGGGCTGCCGCTGCGTCGACACGGACCAGGGGATCGTCGTGCGGTGCGCCGTCCTGCCCCTGCACGGCGAGGCGGGCAAGGAGACGCACGCCTTTGACGTGCTGTTCCAGGACAGGACGTGGAGCTCCGGGATGGAGTGCAGGGCGGCCGAGGTGAGCGTGCGGAGCGTGCGGTGGCCCGTGAGGCGGTACGAGGGCAAGAGCGTGCCGTACTCCGCGGGGTTATTGGACCTGCCCGAGAGCGACTGCGCGACCCGCGGGACCTGCGAGAGCGTCGACGCGACGATCTGGCTGGTGCCGCGGTGCGACCTGCTGAGGCCCGAGCAGTGCTCGGACGCCGCTGTGGGCACGTCGTGCTTCCCCTTCTGCATGGCTGCGCGGGTGTCCGGCAGCCGCAACGCCAACCCCGTGTTCGTGAACGCGGAGACGTGGCGCGGGGGCAAGCAGCTGCTGATGCGGGACTGCGCCCTGCAGGCCGCCGCCGCCGCCGCGGGCAACAGCCTGGGTTTTTCTGGGGCCACCGTGGCGACTGCTGGCTACGCGCAGACGACCCTGTCCGGCGCGGCGGGCGGCGCGGAGATCTTCGTGAGCGGCTCCGGCGACGGCAGCGGCTGCCTCGCGGGCCCGAACCTGGCGAGCTGGGTCCCCTCGAACCGGAGCGCCGGAGACCCCCGGTCCGTCCCCGCGTACGTGAGGCGGCGCGGCCAGCCCTTCGCGGTCGCCGGGGACGCCGCGCTGATCGAGTTCGCCATGTCGGACGGCTCGTCTACCGTGGAGGTGGACCGGCTGGCAGGGAACCAGCGCGACGTCTTCGCGCTGGTGCCGGGTTGGGCCGGGCTGCCGACCGCGCCCAAGTTCCTGGTGCCGGCCTCGGAGCTGACCAGCGAGGAGAGGTCGCGCGTGGTGGTGCCTCTGGACTTCGTGTCGACGCGGGTGCCCGCCACGAGCAGCCGCAATTACGTTTTTTACGCGGTGAGCCCCGACCTGCGGATCTTCCAGGCGTACCTGGACTACTGCAGGGACCCCAGCAAGCTCCCGCAGGCGCAGATCATGATGCTGTCGAGCTACTCCGCGCTGCGGGTGTACCGGGTGCGGGCGTACTGCCAGGAGACGTGCGAGGCGGGCGACCTGGCAGCGCAGTTCACCTTCGACGGCTTCTCGGACGGCAAGTTCAGCGCGGCGGAGTTCCCGCAGGACTGCAGCAGGGTCTACAACGCCTCGGTCGACGCGCTAGAGTACGTCAACGAGCAGAACCTTGCTGTGACGGTGCAGGTCGCGGACAGGACCTACGATCCCGCGCTGAGGTCCGGCGCCAACTCGACGTACGCGACGTACTGGCTGAACCCGCAGACGATGCGCGCCCGCCGCGGGGAGATGTGGCCTGCCGAGCTGCCTTCCACGCTGACCGCCGGGCTGTGCCTGGCCGGGGACGGGGTGCCGCACCTGGGCACGCTGGGCGCGGAGCTGGGCGCGGCGGCGCTGCACCTGCTGCACAGGGGCGTGGGAGTCCTGCTGTACGCGCCCGGGATGCTCGAGTTCTGGCGCGGCGGGGCCGCGTGCCCCCTGGAGAGCCGCGGCCACAGCGTGCTGGCGTCGTGCGGCCAGAGCTACCTGGGCCTCGACGACTTCTTCGACAGCCTGGACTCCGCCGCGGCCGTGTTCTGGGGCATCCCCGGGTGGGCCGCGGAGCAGATGCAGCAGGGCAAGCCGGCGGACTACTCGCCCGTGGGAGACCTCCTGCGGGGCTTCGGGGCGTACGGGAGGGGCACGGTGGGCGTGGACGGCGTGCAGCGGGGCGTGATGACCCTGCTGAACACGCCGCTGCCAGAGGAGATCTCCGGGGTCTTCGCGCTGGCGAGGCAGCCCGGGGCGATCGCAGGGGCGGCCAAGGTGGTCGGCGCCGCGAGCTCGTGGGCGCGCTTCACGACGCGGTTCTTCGCGGAGGTGGGCGCGAAGGCGGCGGAGAGGATCACGGCCGGGGGCTCGCTGGACTTGGGCGAGCTGTGGCGGGACGCGGTGAACACGCTGTACGACCAGCGCCCCCTGTTCAAGTCGACAGTGACGGACCGGGGCGTGGCGGCGTGCCTGGGCCTGGAGGTCATGGTCGGGGGCGCGAATCCCGTGGGGAAAGTGCTGTACCAGTCCTGCCAGAGCTCCGTGCGCCTGCTGGACGGGGCCATGGACGTGTTCCTGCACGCCTTCGCCGACGCGCCGATGGTCAAGTGCGTGTGCAAGGACTCGGAGGGCCGCAGGGTGGCCCCGTACGCTCGGGGCAACTGCGTGTGGAAGGCGCCCAAGACCATGCAGCCGACGCTGCTGGGCATGATCAGCGCGTCGGAGGGCCTGATCGGCGGGGACTCCCTGCTGTGCCCCGCTGTGATCGCCTACACCCGCCGGTCGCTGGAGAGGACCATGTCGCCCTACTTCGCGTCCGTTTACTCGTCGCTGGACGCGCTGGGCGACAGCGTGGACTACCTGCTGTCCGGGTTCGACGCGGACGCCGGGCAGTGCAGCGACTTCCGGGCGGACCCGCAGGTCGTGGTGATCATGCCCGAGCCCGTGGACTACTTCCGGGGCTGCGGGGCGACCACGTACTGCCGGACCAAGTGCGCGGGGAACTGGGAGGCCTTCGACGCGGCGCGGGCGGCCTACGACCCGTCGCGGCTGACGACCTCGAGGGAGCTGGGGAGGAGCGTGGACAGCCTGTTCTTTCCGTCAGTCGTGCCTGACATGATAGCTCCGGGCAACGTCGTGGCGCTGTCCGAGCCGGACGCGTGCGGGGACTGGGTGTGCAGGGACGCGCGGGACGGCTGCCTGGCGGTGGCCGCGATCGTCGGGCTGGAGCTGCGGGTGGTCTACTACTGCGTCCCGTCGGCGCCCGCGGAGACCGTGTACGCCTCTGACAGACAGGGGATAGCGTGGTCGTCCTCGGCGGGGCACAACGCGTCCAAGGTGAGCTTCCTGGCGTCTGACGGGTCGGCCCTGGCGGCGCTGGTCGGGGGCATGGTCGTCCTGATTCAGCGCGGCGCCGAGGCCAAGGTCGTGCTGGACCCCGCGCTGATCCTGTCGCTGCCTCTCGTGGGCATGTACCCCCTGCGCGTCGTGGACTTCATGGCGGTGCGGCACCGTCTGCTGGTGAGCGTGGCGGTGCGCACTGCGAGCGAGGGCAAGTTCGAGCGGGGCCTGGCGACGCTGTGGCTGGACCCCACGAAGGTGACGGACATCTACGCGGACATGTCGGACGTCCCCCCCGCGAGCACCCTGGTGCCCGAGGTCGAGGAACGTTGGCGCAGGTACAACCACGACCTGTTCCCGCCTGTCGTGCTCGGCCAGGATTTCAGGGACATGTTCCGGGGGTACGCGTCGGCCGAGTACCCCTCGGACTCGGTCGGGTCGGGCGTGCTGCTCCTGTGGCCCACGACCGCGCTGGGGTCGGTGATGCGCCTGGCGCTGACGTGGACCGACAGCACTGTGGAGGGCAGGCTGGAGCCGGTCGAGCAGAGCCAGTCGCTCGTGGCGAGGGCCACGCTGATGCCGCGCCAGCTGGTGCTGGCCAAGACGCTGCGGGAGGACCTCGTGTCCGGCCAGCTGCTGGTGTACGCGTCTGCGGGCAACGTCTACGACTGGCTGCGTCAGCTGAGGCTGAGCGGGGCGGGGCTGAGGCTGACCTCGGCGTCGCTGAGCAACTCCCAGCCAGTGCCGGCGACGATCGGGGTGAACACGAGCTGCGACGGGCTGGACTGCAGGGGGTGCCCGGACTTGGCGCTGCGGTCGCTGTGCTCGGCGTACCAGAGCTGCGCGGTCTTTCGGTGCATAGGGACGCCCGTGAACCTCAAGCGCCCCCTGTGCGGCGTGGGCCAGGCGCTGAGGTCAGTCGGCAACATGGGCGTGGCCAACGTGCAGGGCGCGTGGGTGATGTTCGTGGACCTCTTCATGATCCTCCTGCAGCTCAAGACGGCGGGGAACCTGCCCGGCGTGGACGTGAGCTTCCCCGACGACGCGTTCCTGGGCAACATGTGCGCGGCAAAGGACGTCAGCGCGGAGTTTTTTTCGATCCTGACGGCGACCGTGAACAGCGTGCTCCAGAAGGCGCAGAGCGTGGCGGGCAGGCTGTCCCTGTTCGGCGCGGTCGACTCCAACGTCAACACGATGGTGAGCATGTCCATGGCGGCCGTCACGGGCTTCCTGAACCAGATCGCGCTCGCCCCGGTGTACGTGCTCTCCGTGGGCCACAAGGTCATGATGTGCCAGGTCAGCGGCTTCCTGGCTGTGACGAGCGCGACGGGCACCCGCGTGAACATCCAGCCCGCGCGATTCTCCAGCACCGACGCCATCAGCGGCCAGTGCCTGACGGTGGGGGCCGAGGTCAACGCGCAACAGACCGGGGACAGGCAGGCGGAGCGCGGGGTGGCCTCGCACGCTGCGGAGATTCTCACGGCGAGTGGGCAGGCCGCGGTGATGCGCAGGCTGGAGCCGTACATGCACATGGTGGACGGCGGCCTGACGTACCTGATCGGGGTCACCGCCAAGCTGGCCGACGTGCTGCAGGCGACCGACGTGCAGCACTGCGTCCTGCCCGACGTCACGCTGCGGCAGACCGTGCGGTGCGCCTGCGGGGACCAGCCGCTGCAGATATTGCAGGAGAGGGCTAGGGAGAAACTGGCGGACTTCGCGTACTGGTGCACCGGCTCGATCAGCCTGGTGGACGGCGAGAACCGCGTGAGGGTCGTGTGGAATCCCTACTCGTACGCGGAGCTCCAGGCGCTGGTGGGCGACAAGCTCGACGCCTACGCGGCCGCGGCCTCGGCCAGCCACGGCGCGGTCCCCCCGCAGGACCCCGTCTTCCAGGCGCAGGGCGTGTCGCTGCTGGCGGTGCTCACGCGCTGCAGGCAGAACTACGTCAGCAAGCAGTGGGACCCCGCCGCCTTCGCGAGGTACGACAGCGCCGTGATGGGCAGGGAGGTCCGAGGCGCCTCGTTCGCGCTGGGCTCCGCGTCGGACGGCGTGGGGCAGTGCCTGCTGGACAGCGCGGCGCGCGGCGCGGGCAACGGGGCGTGCCTGGACTCTTTCCTGCGCGGGCGGGGCGGCTCCGCGCTGTACTGGGGCTACACCGTGGCCGACCAGGGCGTGCCCAGCCAGCTCCTGGACGCGTGCCTGGTCTTCTCCGGCCCCGCCGCGAACCGCGCTGCGACGGACGAGCGGCGCAGGCCGTTCCAGGACTGCCTCGGGGGCTACGCCAACGAGAGCGCGTGCGACCTGAGCGGCTTCGTGTGGTCCCCGTCGAGCGCGAACGACGTGCCGGTGGCAGTGAGGCACCCCGTCCACGCGGGCGCGAACGGGACGCACCTGCGCGACGCGGTGGAGCGGCGGATGCAGCAGGCGAGCGAGCGGGTGATGGAGAAGCTGCTGGCGCTGGCGGACTACTCCAACGACCAGCTCCGGGCGGCCCTGTTCAGCGCGGAGGGCGACGTGATCCACCAGCTGATGGACTGCGTCTTCATGGGCCCCTACGCGAGGGTGGACTACTGGCCCGCGCCGCGCTGCGACGAGTCGGAGCGCGACGACTGCCTGGTGGGCCCGTACTGGTCGCGGGATTCCGGGAATGGCAAGTCGCGCGGGGTCGACCTGGACACCTGCGACGCGGCCGGGGAGGTCCCGTTCACCTGCGGGAGCCCCACGCGCAAGGCGATGGTGCGCGACTTCGTCCGGCAGTACCTGGAGACTGGCGCCGGGGGCGCCGAGATCGTGGCGCAGCTGGTGCGGGACTGGGTCCAGAACCTCACGCTGACGTGGGCCGACCCCGAGAGGTTCCTGTGCGGCTGCGAGGGCTGCGACTGCGACGGGTACCTGCCCCGGAACTTGTCGGGGATCTCCCTGCAGCTGTCCACGCGGGGCATCATGAACGCGCTGGGCCAGCGCCTGCAGCTGTTCTACAGGGCTGCCATGCAGGTTCCCGAGCCCTGGATCGCTGAGCTGGAGCAGGCCGAGATGGACAAGTACGACTGGCGGGCGTCCGGCGGGGCGCACCAAGTCCCCCTGCACGCCGCCTTTCACCCATCGGAGCCCACGATGCGCTACGACGCCTCGGAGGCCGCGGGGCCTCCCGTGACGCCGCTGGACCCCAGCCTGTGGCGGGCGTGCCACTCCGCGCTGAAGCAGGTCCTCTTCACGATGCCCGTGCAGGAGGGCGGCGCGCTGAGCGGGGAGTTCCCCGCCTTCTCCGGCGGGGGGCTGCGGGACATCGCGGAGCACGTCCGCACGCTGGTCCGGGGCGCCAGGGAGAGCAGCCCGCTGTTCCGGCACTACCACCCGCGGCACCACCCCTCTGAATCGAGGGTGTGCAGCGGCAGCGCCGGGAGGGACGCGCGCGAGGCCAGGGGCGCCGTGCGCTTCTCCAACTACACCGTGGGCGGCAACGTGGTGTTCGACGGCTCCGCGGTGCCGCCGATCCCCGCCCTGGCCTACGACGCGGCGGTGCTGGGCGGGGCGTGGCACGGCTCGGTGGCGGGCCTGACGGAGCACCTGGGTTTTCTGGGGAGGGACGCGACGGAGCAGTGGCTGCGCGGGCAGCTGGACTTGGTGACTGACGCGGAGACCCTGCTGCGCTACGGGCCGGGCGGGCTCAAGGTGGGCAACCTGCCCGGCGCGTCGTCGAACCTGAGCCTGCCGGAAGGGTTCGCCGCGGACCTGGACGCGGTGCTGAGGGAGCAGGCGTCGGAGGCGGACCGGGCGCACCCCGTGGAGTCCGCGGCGCTGCACGGCTGCGGCGAGCACGCCAAGGCCGGCGCGGATCTGCTGGTAGAGTTCGTGGACGGCCTGTTTCCCATGGCGCAGGGCGTGAGGGAGTCCGGCGTAGGCAGCTACTGCCTGCGGTTCGCAGTCGAGCTCGCCTTGTTGTACGCGATGGAGCTGGAGCCCAGCCTGGAGGTCGCCGAGCTGGTGGCGCAGAAGGACCTCGCCGCGTCGTGGCGGCGCAAGTGCGGGACGCAGGTGCAGCTCGTGGGCATGTGCAGCGCGCTGGACCTCTACCACGCGAGCGGGCTGCAGGCCGGGGCGTGCCTGATGCCGTGGAGCTTGCAGAGGGAGCCCGGAATGGAGATATACCTGACGCCCGAGTGCCTGGTCAAGGTGGGCAGCTCCTTCTACGACCCCTGCCAGTGCAGGCCCGACTGGTGCGAGCCGCGAAACTCCACGCTGGTGATCCGGCGGTCGGACCTGGAGGGCGACGCGTGCCGTCTGCGGTTCGACCCGAGGAGCGTCGTGCAGGCCGCGGAGATGGGGTGGTGGGCCGAGGACGACCCCGACCCCGCGGCGGCGGCCTGGAACGCCTGGCTGGAAGACCCAGTGAACTTGCTGGACCTCCCAGCCTTCCGCGAGTCCGTGCTGGCGGACGGGCAGGCGGTGGGCAACGCGCCGATGGGGAAGCACTGGGCGACGGCCGAGGGCTTCATGAACGAGACGGGGCTGTTCTGCGACATGGTGGCGGACTACTGGCCCGAGGACGCGCTGTTCCCCGTGGGCTACCACGTGACGACCCCGTGCCACCAGGACGACGCGGGCTACCGCACGTTCGACAACGTGTTCGCGCTGGAGTACGCCTCGGACGGCAGCCCCCGCCTGGCGTACCTGGAAGACCAGACCCGCGACGCCGAGCTGGTGGACTCGCACTTCGGCGCGGGGGGCCTGTGCAGGGGCGTGAACTTCGCGGTGGACATGTACGAGACCAATACGATGCGGGTCTGCACGCGGCTGACGGACGGGGAGGACGTGGACGTCCACGTCCCGCGTGGCAACATCAAGGAGCTGGGCCTGGGCCTCCCCCGCTGCAGCGAGTCGAGCACGGAGCTTCCCTGGGCGGACAGCACCTTCTACGACTACTACGACGCCGCCTTCTACTCCGTGGGGACCGTGCCGAACCTGCCCCGGGAGTCTGCCGCGCTGTACCCCGAGAGCGGGGAGAGGTACATGCACCTGGGCCCCCAGCACGCGATGCGGCAGGAGGGTTGGGGCGACGCGTGCCAGGACTTCGCGATCCCGAACTGCTCCGCCGGGGCGTGGGAGTGCCCCGAGGGCTTCGTGTGCAGGCCGCCTGGGGTGTGCCAGCACCCGAGCGTGGAGTGCACCCGCCACTCCGAGTGCTCCGGGGGCCAGATGTGCTCCGGCGTGGGCACGTGCGAGGCGCCCAGGCTGAGCGTGCTCAACGAGCTGGGCGAGGACGTGAGCGTGCGGGCGCACACGACCTCCTGCGCCGGCGAGGCCTTCAGCATGCGCGGCGCGTCGTACTGGGGCTACGTGCCAGACTTGCTGGAGGCGCACGGGATGTGCTCCTACAGGCACTGGCAAGAGTACCAGTACACCATGAGCAAGTGCTCGTGCGCCTCGCAGGACTCGAGCGCCTGCCAGCTCAATGCGGGGTCCTGCCCGTTCTACACGTTCTCTCGCCAGCAGATCACGAACAAGTGGTGGAACGACACGGACAACGCGCCGACGAGGCTCAAGATGCTGCCGACGACGTGCGACAGGGACTACGAGCGGTTCCAGCTCAACGGCGAGCAGATGCAGGCGTGCGTGCCCGACAAGGGCCGGCGGTGGATCGTGAGCCCCGACGGGGCGTACCAGCAGGAGGCCGAGAGGGACCCCGTGTGGCGCCTGTACGACGAGGCGACCAAGACCGTGTCCGTCAGGCTCATGCCCTACAGGCAGACTCGGCCCGGCGTGGGCTTCCTGGGCGTGAGCGACATCGGCAACATCAAGAGCTGCATGTCCGTCCAGCAGTGCTACGTCGACCAATTCTACAAAAACGGCCGGCTGGCCATGACCACTACTGCCTCCGGGGTCGCCATGGCCGACCGGCGCCTGCTGAGCGGGGCCCTGTACGACCCCGACGACCAGTTCCGCTGCGGAGTGATTGGGCACTACGATGCCGGGCGCAGGAAGTGCGCGGTTGACGCCAAGCTGTTCCCGCTGTATTACGTGCTTTGCAAAGAGTCTCCCAGGACGGGGTACGGGATCTGCAAGTCCTCCCTGAAGCAGAACGCGGTGCCCGCGCGGTGCGACGCGGTGAGGGAAGAGTACGACCCCGAGTATAGCGTGATAAACGACGTGAACGTGCCAGCGCTGAACGAGTTCTTCTACGTCTTCAGCCAGCCGTCTACGCTGTCCGAGCACCTGGCCATGGTGGAGTGCGTCGAGTACGTCTACTCCGTGATGTCCAAGCCCGCCGCGCAAGGGGGCCTGTTCGACTCCAAGGGGCTGTACGTGCCCTTCGCCTTCACCCTCTACGAGATCCCGTTCGCGTGGTGGTACCAGTGCATGCTGGGCAGCTCCATGACCGTCCCTCTGGCCCTGGACAACAAGCTGTTCCAGTGCAGGTTCTACAGCAACCGCCGGGAGCTGTCCTCGCCGCGCGACGCCTACTACAACGACTTCAGGAGCTACATCTTCAACGTGCGGGGCGGGTACAAGCGGACCCTGCTGGAACAGGCCGTGACTGCGCAGCTCGACGCCGCTAGGGCCGCGTGGGCGTCTGCCGTGGAAGACCTGCGGGCGAGCCTGTTCACCACGCCAGGGGCGGACCTGACGTACCCGCGCTGCTACGGCACGCTCGAGTGGGACCTGCCTAGCTCCAACCGGTACAAGCGCAAAATCATCGAGGCATTCGTGAGGAACACGTGCTCGTCGAACGTGCTGAGTAAATACCTGGACCTCTTCAACCGGGAAAGCCGGTCCAGCTACACCACGGAGACCGTGGTGAGCGTCCTGACCCGCATGACGGGCCTGGTGGACCAGGGAACCCCCCTGCAGGACAACAAGCTGCTGACCGGGCTCATCAAGAAGTTCGGGGAGGAGAAGCTGGCGGACAGGGCGCGCGTGGGCAACATCGTGGTGAGCGACACGCCCGTCAGGCTGGACGTGAACATGCCGGCGGCGAGCGACGTCGAGTTCCAGCTGCGGAGGACGCAGTGGAAGCAGATAGGGAACATCCTGCCCAACGCGCGGGACGTCAGGGTCGCCGAGCTGCCAGCGTGCTCCCAGCTCAAGAACGTGTACGACGACGGGAAGGGCGGCGTGCTGGCCGAGGAGGACACCGACAGGCAGGCGGGGTACGACTCGACTGTCCAGGCGTGTTCCGTCTACGCCACCGGCTTTTTCTCGTGCTTCTACCCTGCCCTCCCCATCGGCGGGCAGTCCCTGGAGATGCTGGGCAACTCCACGGCGCTCGAGCAGCAGTTCGACGCGTACGTGGACGCCCTGTACAACGAGGTCCGCAAGCGGTACAACCAGAAGATCGCGGCCCTGCAGGCGGCGGGCGCGGTGGCCCCGATCGCCATGCACGCCCTCAACTTCTACCAGGACGAGGCGTCGCTGGGCTTCGGTGCGAGCTGGCAGTTCGACCTGACTGGCGTGGCAAACTACCTGAACAACATCAACCCCGACGTGCGCACGCCCGTGATGTGCGTGGCGGGCAACCAGCAGGTCAACTTCAACAGGTGCTCGGACCCAAACTTCGCCGCGCTGAAGGACCACGTCGCGCACAAGTACAGCAAGGACGGCGGGATCGTCGTGCCCGACCAGAGGCAGCTCGACTGGGACGTGGACTCCGCCATGCTGAGCGCGGGCGCTATACTGAGCTTCTCCAGCGCCCAGCGCAACGTGTCCAAGCAGTTCCTCAAGAGGCTCTTCGACGACGACAGCGTCTGCGGCGCGTCCGCCACGACCTCGAGCAGGGACCGCCTGTGCTACCTGCAGGTCACGGGGTCCGTCGGGGAGACCAACGTGATCGCGCCGTGGCTGGGCGGCTGGTGGAACCCGTACGACCAGTGCGACGTGGACCAGCTGGACCTCCAGAGCGGCAACGCGGAGACCGTGGACTCGCTGTGCTACTTCAACGAGTACTGCCCGCTGGACCGGGGGAGGGACGTGACCCTGCCCTACTACAGGGACATGCCTAATCAGCAGTGCAAGGAGCGCGACAACGAGCGCACGGCGCACATGAACATCAACCCGCGGTTCACGTACAACCTGTGCAGGCACAGGCTGAACGAGGACCCCGTGTGCAACCACACGCAGGGCATGCTGGGCGGGTCGGACGGGCAGCCCTCGGAGGACTACGACGTCGGTGGCAACCTCTTCACGCTGCACGACTTCCCCGGGGAGCCCGAGGGCAGCGGCAATTTTTTCCGCAGCAGGCTGCTGGCCGGGGGCGAGGTGGACTACGGCTTCCTGCGGGTGGGCCCCGACCAGATCGGCGGCCACCACGTCGGCGCGCGGGTGTCGCCGGACGGGACCATGCGCGTGCACAAGGCCCCCCTGAAGCCGCCCGCGCCGAGGTCGCGGATGGAGACGTGGGACACCGCCGAGGCAAGCGCGTGGCTGCCGCTGTGGGAGGCCGGGGTGGCCGCGGACGACCTGGCGTACCAGGCTGCGTCTAGGGACGTCGAGTTCGAGCGCGGGGTGGACGCGAGGGGCAAGCCGCTGCTGGGGTGGGACTGCCCCCTGCGGCGGCGGGCGTTCTACGGGGCCGACGTGGACAACTTCAAGCCGTCGCTGCCGTCTTCGCGGCGGTCGCGCCGGCTGTTCGGGGCCCTGACCGGGGACAGGTGGGCGCACCCCGCGCAGCCGCGGCAGGACGCCTCGCCGCGGCTGGGAAAATACAGGACAACAAACGGCTTCTGCTTTTGCCCCACGGCGGAGGAGGTCTGGCCGGGCATGTGCAGCGTCGACGTGAGGCTGCGCGACGAGCACAACTGCACCCTGTACAGCACCGTGCAGGCGCTGCGGGGCGCGCGGTGGGGCTGGTCGCACACGTTCCGGCCGCGCAACAGGCAGAACGAGTTCAAGACGTGCGCCGTGCAGGTGGACTGGCCCTTCGTGGAGGGCAAGCTTCGGGACAACGCCACGCTGGGCCACGACGACGTGAGCGAGGGCGCGTGGGCCGAGGCGTCGGACGTGGAAGCCAGGAGGTGCCACGTGCTGGACCGCGCCCCCGACTTTGCCTACGCCTACGTGAGCAAGCGCCAGCTGCGGCGGAGCGGGTTCCACACCCTGCAGCTGGGCGTGTGCGGCGCGGGGCGGGCCCAGCACAGGCACGCGTCGTCGAGCCGGTGCGTGCGGGTGTACAAGAACGCAGCGCGCAGCGGGCTGCGGTGCGTGGACAACACGGAGGCGGAGGTGGAGCGGCCTGTATCCAAGACCCCCGCGGAGTCTGCCAGCCTGTCCAAGCTGTACCGCCGGCCGTGCGGGAAGTGCACGCGCCCCCCGAGGTTCTACACGCGGGGCGGCCACGAGATCCCCGCGGAGTCCAGCTTCGGCCTGCACTACCGCGTGTCCGCCGAGCGGGCGATCGCGGCCGACCTCCGCCTGGCGCTGTGCAAGAACCAGACGGCCTGCGACTCCGTGCTCAACGCCTCGGCCTGGCGCGCGGGCGAGTTTCTGCCTGCTCTGCTGAGGAAGCCCGAGCTGCTGTTCGCCAGGTTCCAGGAGCGCCAGCAGATATCCAGGCCGTACGAGCCCCGGCCCGACCTCATGCCCGACGACACGCACCTCTGGGCGCGCAAGTGGGTCTACTGCCCCACGCGAGAGGCGCTGCGGACGGGCGTGGGCTGCAACGGGACCATATCCAAGTCGCGCTGGCGGGCCAACAAGGTGCCAGTGTGCTACTCGACGATCCTGGAGTCCCTGGCCGACGGCAGGGACCCATTCGCCGCCACGGACATCTGCAACCTCGACGCGAGGCTCGGGGACCTGTGCAAGGCCGTCAGGGAGGCGCAGAGCGTGGTCGCGTCCGCCAACTGCCTGCGGTCTGGGGACCCCAAGTGCGCCCTGCAGGAGTTCGTGTACAACCCGTCGACCTGGGAGACCACCAACCAGGCCTTCGTGCACCAGACCGTGCGCGAGTACTACTCGCGGATCGACGGCTGCACCCAGGAGTCCGAGTGCATCTGCCCAGCCGACCCGACGTTCCTGCAGCTGCAGGCCAACAACTCGCACATCCTGAGGGAGTGCAAGGCGGTGCCCGTCATGGCCTTCAGGGAAGTGCTGGTGCAGGTCAGGGGCATGGTATTCATCGTGTGCAAGATCGCGAGTCTTCTGATCGACATTGCGTTCAACTTGGTGCTGTCGATCTCGTCCAGCAACAGGGAGAGGGCCACCAGCAGCATAGTGCTGAGCTGGGCCCAGCTCAAGCAGGAGTCGTCGGTGCTCATGGACAAGATGTCGGACCTGTTCTTCGACATGATCTTCAGCGTGGGGAACCTGGGCCCCTGGCTTAAGAGGAATATCATGAGCGCGTGCGGCGTCGTGAACTCTGCCTACGTCTACGCTGCGGATTTCTGGTGCAAC
>Ga0172367_10002995_pt1 | contig 22482 bp, 16 predicted proteins | sample Lak10m_FD_114542 | JGI IMG/M metagenome (GOLD analysis project Ga0172367, IMG submission 114542) | Freshwater microbial communities from Kabuno Bay, South-Kivu, Congo - kab_022012_10m | ecosystem: Environmental > Aquatic > Freshwater > Lake | place: Democratic Republic of the Congo: South-Kivu... | reverse complement strand
TCCCCTTTGATGGGCTTGTCCAAGGCCCAGATGATCTCACCAGTGATCGGGTCACACTCCCGCATGATGTACGCGTCGCGTTGGACGTCGAGAAGCAGGTTCGTCTGGCGGTAGGATAGAATGTCGAGGGCCTTCGGCTCTTCGTCCTCGGGCTTGACGTCCTCGTCGGGCGGGGCGACCAGGGCCACCGGTTCGCTGGGCTCTCCGGTCCAAAGCACCTCGTCGACCGGCGGTGTCGTTGGCGCCGTGGGGGCTTCGGTCTCCGTTGCCCCTTCGGTTTGCGTGGGTGGTGCCGGGTCCGCCGGGTCCGCCGGGTCCGCCGGGTCCGCCGGCAACGGTGGAACCACGGTCAGATGGTGCTTCGGTCCAGGCAAGGCCGCTGGATCGACGAACTCGGCCCCCGTCGTCAGACTGCTGGCGGGGGCCTCATCTTTTGGGCGCTGCTGACGCTCCTTCGCTGAAAGGAGCTTGCGAGCGTGAGCCACGGGGCTCTTGCAGTCGCCCTCGTCGATCTCCTCGGGGAGACCATTGAGCTTCATGTTGCGGTACGTCATCGGTCCCGGCGACTGCGCGGACTTCAGCGCGTCCCGGAACGCCTTCTCAGTGGCTGCGAAGGAGTACCGGACATCGTCGCATTCCGAGATCTCATGGAATGCTTTCGCGCCGGCTTCGTGAGCCGACTCGTCCTCGAGAACCGCTGCGGCGATGTTCGTTGCCAGGCCGCGCCAGGCTTCACGGCTCACCGACTCGGCGTCTTCGACGGCCCAGCTGTAGGCGGGAAGCTCGAGCAGCGCCTCCAACAGCTTGTGCGCGTCGGCCGAATGGTAGTGCGTCTCGGCGGGGGCGTAGTGCGCGCCCTGCTTCTTGGCGGGGCGAGCGAGCTCGTAGTGGAACTCCGGCGGGATCTGGTAATCCGCCGGCACCATGGACAGACTCAAGGGCGGGCCGTAGAGCGCCCGCACCCAGGGCCACTTCGCGTTCTTCGCTTCCTGCGTGCAGCGCGGGAAGAAGAACATCCGGTCAGGGTTCTTACAAGCCGGGTCAGCCTTGCGATCAATCTTCTCGTAGATCCAGAACCACATCCGCATGAACTCCGACGGCGCCACGGGCTCGGCGAACGGAAGGATGATGCGGTACTTCGGGAGCTCAGGTGTGTGGCTGTGCGACGAATGTGCGAACCCGCAGAACGGCAACTTCGCCAAGAGCGGCTCAGGCGGGACGACCTCGTAGTAGCTCTTGCCGTCGTCGGACAAGACGGTTCCCGGCGGAATGCTGTCGCCCTTCTTCTTGAACTTCCCGTCGATGTCCAGGATCAACCCTGTGACCATCTCGAGGTTCTTCTGTTCGATGGTCGAACCCGCCTTGAACGTGGCGGCGATGAGGCCCGTGCCGTCCTTCGGTCCGACGACGTGGCCTCGCTGCATCATGTTGTGGATGAAGTTGTTGATCGTGGCTTCGCCGACGGTCCAATCCTTCTTGTCGTTCGCACGGTTGGTGATCGTGCAGAGAAACTTTTGCATCTGGTTCCCCTAGTACAGAATGCCTTTGAACCGCGGCGATCTCGACGGGAGGTCGTTCATGACCCAGTCGTTGATGATGCCCGTCGGGTGTTGCCGCCAAGCGCGCCACAAGGTCACCAGCGCGCGGCCGAGCGCGTGGTCCTGCGCGAGCTCGTCGCAGCGGTCACACCAGGTGTCGGACTCTTCGACCAGGCGCTCGGCGCGCCGGGCCCGAACGGTGCTGCCGACGATGAGCGAGAGCTCGGCGCACATGTTGTCGTGCTCGAACACGTTCACGTCGGACATGGCTGCGAAGAAACCACTGACTTCGCCGCGGGTCCAACCACGGGCCAGAAGGGTGTCCTGGGCGTCGCTCAGGGCCGCCTGGTGGGCCAAGACGAGGTTGGCCAGGTATTCGTCAGGGTGCGGGCTCAAGAGCCGTAGAAGCGCGCTCGCTTCGTCGGGCGTCAAGGCATCTGTTCGCGTGATCCGCATCTCGCCTCCGATGTAGGCACAGGTAGGTAAAGGTGAGGCAAACCTTGTGACAGATGGTTTTTATCTGTCACGCATCTGTCACAGCATCTGTCACAGCGCAAGCACCTCGACAAACGGGGTCGCTGTGACACGTGTGACAGAAAAGACAGCTGGAAGCACTAGTTTTTCCCAGACGCCCCGGAGCCTGGGCACTGCCCCGGCCCGGAGCTGCCGCCGGCGGCTTACCCCCTCTTTCCCTTCTCCATGTCTGTAGTTTTATTTTTATCCGTCACATCTGTCACAGAAAAATTTAGTGGAGGTATTCCAAGGGTTTAACCCTGTGACAGATGTGACAGACAGCACTTGTGACAGATGATTTTTCGAGCGAAAAACAGGGGTAGTGCTCAAATGTTCATGTGGGTCAGATGTAGGTGTATGTAGAGCGAATGTGTGTTGATGTACGTCTCGCTACGACATCGAGCCGGCGAAGTGCCCGCGGGTGGCTTCGACCACTCGGTCGGCTCCGTTTTGGCCGCTCATCGCCTATGTTTCACGGTCCCCGCAGCTCGAGGTCCCGCATGGCGCTCGCCCCTCCGCTCACGCTTCAACTCACGCAGACGAAGCGATTCACCGGTGATGCGCCGAGGACTGAGCGGTTCGCTGTGCAGTCGGTGATCGTGCCGTCAACACCAACGACAAACCGGCTGGATGCGGCGTTCGTCATCGGACCCGCGGTTGGCGTTGACCGAGAGCGGATGCTCAGGGTCATCAATCTGGAAGACCCCACGGATGCTGCGCTGGTTAGCGCCGGGCCGTCGACCGTCAATCCGCTGAACTGCTTCCGCGACGACGTGGTGGACCTGTCCGCTGTCTGCCTCGTGGGTGACACCATCCGCGTCTCGTTGCCGCCTGGTGAGTGGTCGGGCGCCCTGGGCCCCACGCCCACCATGGACTTCATGATCCAGAGTCTTGATGGACCCAATCAGCGCGTGAAGACGGTGACGCCGTTCTTGTGGTCAGCGCTGGGGCTGACGTACACCGTCTTGGCGCCGGACCTCGTCACGGTTCGCACCGGGCCGCACTCGGTCGGCCGGACGGAGCGCGAAAACACCGCGCTCATTGAATGGCGGGACACGCAGGTCACGATGGCGTTTCTCACGTCGACCGAAGCGTTCGACTACATTGCCAGCGTGCAGGCGTACATGGCGTCGCTGGGCAAGCAGGTGAAGCGCGACGTCGACGCTTTCTTGGACACTGGCGGCAACCCGATCGTCAACACCTATTGAGGCACACATGGCTGTTTCGGTCACCCACACCCAGGTCCGTTCGGTGCAGCCTGGCCCGCTTTACCGCGTGCAGGACACCTGCACCGCGGGCGTGGGCATCGAGAAGGAGGCGTTCGTCTTCGCCGTTCTCGACGACAGTTTCCAGCATGTCGCCACCGTCGACAACATGCTGAACCTGCCGAACACGAAAGCGGCCGCCCAGCTGGCGAACCTGGACTACTACCGCGACGACGTCGTCGTTCGGGACCACACGTCGTTGAGCCTGGCCGAAGACTTCGCTGCCACGATCAACGCTCGGCTGAAATCTCTGGTTGTGCAGTACGACGTAGCGGTGAATGCTTTCGTCGGCACCACCACCAGTACCGTGAGCTCTTGAGGATTCCATGCACACGACGCTTCATCAGGACTCGACGGCAATCTTCGACGCGCAGAACAACGCCAAGTTCCGCGTCGTCTCTGCCATCACGTACGTGAAGCCGGGAGACCTCCCGCTCGGACCCGGGGCCACGGTCTCTGAGATCTTCGTCCACTCCATCGTCGACCCAACTGACCCGAAGCAGGACAAGTTCCAGCGGGTGGCCAGCATCCACGATCTCACGACGCTGGTGCGCGGCCGCGACAACGCGCTGCTGGCAAAGCAACTGCTGTACTTGGCAGTGTCGTTCGCCGTTGAGTTCAACGACGTCACCACCGCGGCCGCAGCCAAGCAGGTCGTCCAGGCGCGCGTCGACTCGCTCATCGCCGACTGGATCAAGTACACCACGGAATTCATCGTTCCGGTCGACTTCTCGATGCCAGCGCCCGAGGCGACTCTGGTCGTGGCTGCCAAGGCAGCCTTCAAGACCACCGCGGCGACCTCCGTCGAGAAGGAAGCTGCGCTCGTCACCGCGACCGCTGCCAGCACAGAAGCCGTCGCGGCGGCCGGCCGCGCGTCGGCGGACTACACCGACGCTCTGGCCGACAGCAGCGCTTGCACGCAGGTCAACCAGAACGCCTCGATCGTGAAGGTGGCCGAGGACGCGTTCCGGGCGGCCATGAACTCCTTCAAGGCCGGCGGTGATGCGTTCTCGACGCAAGCGGCCACCTTCTGGACCGCGGCCGACGTTGCCGAGTTGGCCAACCCCAACCCGACGTTCCGGACGGCCATCACGACCTTCCAGTCACAGCGCGCGGCGTACACGGCGGTGCTGAACACGGCATCGGCCGCGCTCACCGCCGAGCTCCAGAACGGCAAGCCGGTGTTGGACGCCCTGGTTATTCAGATCGCTGCACAGTGCGCCGCCAAGGCCGCGGCCGTCACGGCAGCTGCCACGGCCAAAGCAACGGCCGACGGGACGGTGGCGACAACTCAGACCGCGCAAGCGCAGGCCCAAGCCGCCGCCACCGCCGCAGCCGCCGCCAAGGCCGCAGCGTTGGCCGCGGTCTTGGTCGTCTGCTCCGACTTCGACCCGAACGCCTAGTCGTTGGCGTAAGCGTTCGGCCGGATCCGCGCCTGCTGTACGCCGAAGTGCACGCCGATCTCTCGGCGGTAGTCGGCGTACGTACAGACGTCGATGCGGTACCGCATGTACCTCGGACCACCGAACTGAACGTTCACACCGTTGCCGTCGAGACGCTTGTGGACCAAGGTGTAGTAGTCGCCACCCCAACCACCACGATGCATCCTCGATCGATTCTGTTCCGTGAGGATCAAGTACAGCGCGACAGCTCGATCGTCTTCAGGGCGCTGCCATCCAACGTACTCCTTGACACGCTCCTCGTCAGGCAAATCGAACAGGTCTTGCAATTCTTTGTACGACGAGATGTCGGTGAGGTGACTGACGTCGCACTTGCTACGCCAGATCTCAGCAACCCACCCGTGCCGCGTGTGACGAAGCCCTTGCAGCGTCACGCTCTTTTTGCGGTACCTACCGGTCCGCCCGGCCGCTCGAGCGATGGCCCAGAACTGCCACGGCTCAAACGGACCCTCTTTTAGCTTTGTCTCCCACGACGCGAGGATGGCTTTCGTCATCTCTTCGTCGGAGGGATACGCACCCGCGCACGAGCGATAGTTCGAACAAGCCGTCTTCAGAGGGCACTTGCTGCACTGCTTCTTCTTGAACGCACGACCATCCGCGGCTTTGGCGTTGGCCTCGGAGATGTTTGAACTGTTTTCTTCGATCCGTGAGAAATCGTGGTCGGCGTAGTGTCGGTACGACGGCACGAAGGTGTGGTCTTCAGGGATCGTGAGCTTCGGCGAGATGTACGTGAACGCACCGATCTTGGTCTTGCGATTCTTGAACAGCTCTTTGGCCGTGTCGTCGTCAGCGTGCTTGTCGAAGTTCGCGTGGTCAAACGACTGACCTGGTCCGAAGGCTCGCGTAATACAACGCAAGCCTTTGTCGGGGCACGACGTACAACCAACCGCTTTCACCAGCGACCGGCAGTCGTTGTACCGCTGTCGTAGGTTGACTTCACGAATCTCTTCGTTGTCGATGATCCGCAGCAGCGGCGTCTCAGGTATCGCCTGGTCAGGCAGGACCGTGTAGTCGTCATTCGCGGTGATGATGACGTCGCCCTCCATGTCGTCGGACGGTAGGATGAAGTACCCTCCGGGGAAGATCTGTGAGACCAGAGGGTCTTTGGTCAGCTGTTTGACGTCGTCGTCGGTGACTGGGTCGTCAGCGTCATCCGAGTGCAAGAGCAGGCCGAACGCAGGCTGTCGCCCGTAGGTGGGCGGTTTTTTGTGGGTGGTTTTCGCGCGCCACCTACCTTTTTCACGGTCAACTGTGCTGGTGTCGCTGCAGTAGGTGAACCACTTCATGGGGTGACGCCCTCTGTGAAAACTGAGACGCAGTGCAGGCTCTGTGCGTGCTGGTAGACTTGCTTGAGCCGTTCGGCTCGAGCCGGGGCAACCATGGTGAAATAGGCCAGGTTGCCGCGGATCCAGTGGTGCAGGTGGTGGACGTTGTCTTTCTTGGCGCGCGCCACCTGCGCTTCGAAGCCGTGCGTCACGCAGTTGTGCAGCAGCGCGCGCATGCGTTCGTACTGGTCTCGAGGGATGCCCACCTTCTGGTTCAGCGTGACGCCCAGCAACCGCTGTTGCGTGTGCGGCCGCTGGACGTGCAGCTTCTTGCGGTTCACGCGGTAGCCGCTGGCCTGGATGACCGTCTCCACCTCTTTGATGAACTTGTCCGTTTCTTCACGGGACAGGTTCTTTGGGTGCGAGAAGTACAGGTCGTCGGCGTACCGGGTGTACGTCCACGCTGGGAAGCGTTTCAGGAGGGGCTGGTCGATCAACCAGTCGGCGACGAGGTTGCAGATGTCGCCGCTGGTCTTCGACCCCTGTGGCACGCCCTGGTACGTCTTGCGGGTCTTCGGGTCAGTGAGCGTCACCGTCATCAGGTGCGCCAGCAGGCCGCTGACGTAGTGGTTGTACCCCACGACATCGTGGAAGTATTTCCGGATCCACGACCGCTTGGTGCTCCCGAAGAAGTCCTTGAGGTCCATGTGGATCTTGACACCCCGCCGCGGGCAGTCGTGTTTCGGTGGAGCCTCGCACGCCAGACACGGCTGCTTCTTGATCGTGTACGTGAACTGCCCCGTCGACTCGAGCGTAGGCGAACACACGTGCGGCACGTCGTGGGCGGCGCAGATGGGGCACTCATGGATATGCTCCTTCGCTGCGTCGACCGTGCTCTTACCCAACTGGTACGCGCTGACGTGCGGCCCCAGGTTTGCGCACAAAGGCAACAAGATGCGGGCTCGCAGCTGCTGCGAGAAGGTTCGCATGAGCGGCGAGGGGTTGTGCAGGACGCGCATGCCGCCAGAGGCCTTGCGGATGTGGAACACTCGGTAGGCCTTGTCGCGGTTGTTGTGCAGGTACCAGAACGTCTTGCCCCGGAACCCCAGCCGGAAAGACAGTGTCCAGTCGTCGATGACGAGCGGTAGCTTCTCCGTCTTCAACAACACCTGGTTGAACTCGATCCGTTCCAGCGAGGTGGTCTTGTAGCTAGTCATGGATGATCCGCAGCAGCGTCTTCGCGCTGTCCTTGGTTGGAGGTGCGTCGCCGATGAGCTCGTCATCGTCGTGCGCCATTTTGTAGGCCTCGGGCTCGTTGACGTTCACGTCGTGTTCGGGCAGCGCCAGGCTCTCTTCGAAGTGGTTCACCATGCCCAGGGGCAGGCTCTCGAAGCAGACCTTGTCGCCGATGTTGCAGTCACCATTCTGGTGCAGCACCATACGCGGACACACCACACAGATCGGGCGGATCTTTTTGTGTGGCGTCTGCAGGTAGGCCATGTTCGTGAACGGGCTTTCGCGCGACGACTGCTTCACGCGACCTTTGCCGCGCACCTGCTCCGTCTTGCGGGCGTACCAGCCCTCGGCGACGAGGTACTGCGGCATGTTCTTCTTCATCCACTTCGGCAGGAGTGGGACCGTCATGATCCAAGACCCGTCTTGGAACAACGCCTTCCAGTCGGTCTGGCTGATTTTGGCAGCCGCGTTCTCTTCGTCGTCACGGTGGAAGGTTCGGTTGCGGTACTCCCGCGGCTGCACGGACTCCAGCTGTTCCCGCAGGACACCCTCAATGGGCAGTACCAGCGCGTACCGGAACAGCTGTTCGATCACCGCGCGGTCATCGTGGTTGACGATGTACACGCGGTCGAACGGGAAACTCTTTCCCGCCGTGTCTTTGCCGACACGCAGACAGAACACCTCCATTCAGTCCTCCGATTCCGTCATGTTGAACATCCGGATCACGTGGTCCGGGGGAACGTCGTTCATGCCGGGCGGCGTGTGGCACCCGGGCGCCACCAGCCAGACGATCGGGCACTGCGGGTGGTACTGCGGGAAGCACTCGCCTTCCAGCATCACGCCGCCGTCAGTGAACACGATCAGCAGGTCAGGGCGTCTCGGTGTTTCAGCCGGCCGCATCTGGGGGTTCGCCCAGTCTTGAGGCTTGTCGATGCCCAGCAGGCGTTTGAACGCAGGCGAGTAGACCGTGCCGCCGTACCCCTTGCGCATCCGGGCCGCCTTCAACACTTCCTCGTCCGGGGGCTCGAGGTTGTCGACGTACATTTCCTTCTGCATGGCGGCGTCGCACTCCATGTAGCGGAGCCGGATGTTCTTGTTGGTCTTGAGCAGTCCGTTCATCTCGACCTGCGCCCGTGCGTACTCCCGGTTGTTCACCGAGCCGGACGTGTCGGTCAGCCACGCGATGTGGAACTCGTGGTCGAGCGCGAAGCCTGGCCACGGCTCGACATTCATGTCGTTGATCATCATCAGGTTCGGACAAGCCATCTCCTCGATGACCTTGGGGGCGACGCTGGTGGCGATGATGTCGTTGAACAACCAGGTCCAGGGCACCTGCTCCTGCGCCAGCAGTCTGCCGACCAGCTGCTCGATGTTCCCGGGCATGTACCCGCGAGCTCGAGATGCAGCCTGTTCGTGTGCGGATCGGACCAGTCGCTTGGCGTGCTGTTTGAGCTTGCCCGCGAGGCTGACCGCCTCCTCCGGTGTCAGCTCTCCGGCGGCCTTGTTCCACATCTCATGGGTCTTGCCGGCCTTCTTCCCGAACAGCCGCTTCAGCTGGTCGAAGTAGTCTGGATCATCGCGCATGGCATCGGCGACCGCCTGTGCGATGGAGTTGCGCAGCGCCTGGTCTTTTCCCCCGTCGCCGGGTTTGTTGCCCTTGCCGCCCTGACCACCAGGCTGGTGGCCGGGCTTGTTGCCAGGCTTGCCGTCCTGGCCGCCGGACTTCTTGCCGGCGCCCGCGGAACGCTTGGGTGTACTGGTACCGTCCTCACCTTCGCCGTCTTCGTCGCCGTCGCCGCCGTCTTCGCTGTCCAGCAACTCCTGGAGCATCTCACGGACCTTGTCCTTGAGATCCTCACGCTGCTCCACCAGGAGGTGCATGTACTTCTCCATCGACAGGCCGGTGGGCAGACCCCACTCTTCGGGCAGCAGGCCGTCGAACTGCTCTTCGGCGAGCATCTGGGCGAACTCTTTCTCGTTGCGCACGATGCTGTCGTTGATCGCAAAGTCGGCGGCGATGTTGTAGACGGTGACGATCGACTCGCGCAGACTGGGGTCGGTGACGTGGGACAGCAGCAGGCACAGTCGTTCGATGTGCCGCATCGCGATGTGGCCCGCTTCGTGGACCAGGATGAGCTTCTTCATCGGGTCGGACTTCTTCGAGAAGAAGTCGTTGTTGCAGGAGAGGACGTAGCGCCCGTTGGGCGACAACGAGACGCACAGGGTGCTGATTTCGGTGGTGTAGACCTTGTCGCACCCATTGATCAGCACAGCCCAATAGCTGTTGCCGCCGCGGGGGCTCACGAGGTAAACGAAGCTCTGGCTCAGTTGGGTGGTGGTGGTGTTGTCCATAGCTTTCTCCGTGAAGTAGCCTATGTTTGAGGGACCCTTTCAGGCCGGGAGTGAACATGCGCAACGTGGTGGACCAGTACAGCGATCCGTCTTTCGGCTACCTGGTTCGGCAGGTCCAAGCCATGCCTGCGATCGAGACGTACGTGAAGCACGCCTCGATCGAAGCCGGGGAGACGGACGCTCTCCCTGATACCGCGTTTGCGTGGCCTTCTCAGCGCAAGTTCCCGATCCACACTGCGGAACAGGCGACGTTGAGCTACGCCTACAGCAAGCTCGCGTCGGCGTTGCCGACGGAGGTCGAGACCAACCTCAAGAACGCTCTCGAGGTGTACGGCGTCCCGATGAACATCTTCGAGCCGGCGGTGGTCAAGGAGGCTTCGCTGTCGGAAGACGCGTACCTCCTGCCCGAGATGCGGCTGTTTCCGGTGCCCGACGCGGGCTCGGTGAAGTACGCCGAGCAGCGCCTGCTGTCGCAGATCTCCAAGCTCAGCCTGGAGAACCGCGCCGTTGCCTGCGGCAACCTCGTGAAGAAGGCCGACCACTTCAAGGTCGACCTGCACCCCGAGGTGCTGAAGTTCGCAGGGTTCGTGGTCTCCAGCACCGCGCAGGTGCGGGACTGGCTGTCGGCTCGCGCCGCGGCCCTGCCGATGGACAAGCATCTGCAGAAGGTGGCCTACGAGGCGCTGGCCGAGGGTCTGAAGAAGCAGCCTGCGGAATCGCGTGACCGGCCCGGGCTGCTGAAGCTGGCGTCGGCCATCGCGGAGCTGGACGAGCAGGCTGGCCTCGACAAGCACTACGACCGGCGCCTGCCTGACCCCCTGCAGACCGTCTTCAACACCCAGAAGGTGGCGTCGGAGATGGTCGACCTGAACGGCACGATGGTGCCGCTCAGCAAGCTGGCGGCACTGCCGGCGACCTTCTGGGAAGACCTGGGCGGCCGCGAGCTCAGCGACGAGATTTGCCCCGGCGGCAAGATGGACACGGCCAAGCTCGCCATGGTGGTGGACACCCTTCCGCTCGACCTGAAGGTCATCCTGAAGAGCCAGTTGCGTGCCTGAGAACATCGCCGCCCTCGACAAGCTCCGAGAACACCTCCGAGCGCTGGAGAAGATGCCGAGCGACAAGGCCCGGCAGGTGCTGCTCGATCCTGATGCGCCCGCGCTACTGCTCTACGTGGCGGCGCAGTCGTTCTATGGGCCGACCATGCTGGCGTACGAGCCGGACACACTGTGGTCCATGCTCGACGTGCCGCTCAGCAACCGCGGCAAGCTCATGGCGGCCATCACGCTGCAGGTGTTCCCTCAGTTCTACTGGGACATCCGCATCTTCGGGCAGACCTGCTTGGCGTTCACCGACCAGGCCGTCTACACCGAGCTTGTGCCGCAACCGTCGCCAGAGCAGCTTGCCGCGGCGGTGTTCGAAGCGCAGCTGCTGTTCCAGCTGGACACCGACACCGTGCCGGAGTTCGACGACGAAGTCGCGGCGTACGTGGCTGCGTGTCTGGCCCATGAAGGCCTCACGTTCACGCCTCCGCTGCTGCGATTCGCGGAAGAACACCTCGAGCGGATCCTGTCACCGGAAGGCCGCAAGCTGGGTTTGGCGGTGAAAAAGACGGCCAGCGAAGTGCACCCCGAGGCGGACAAAACGTCCGCACTCGGAGTGCAACTCGCGCGGCAGCGCCAGATCGACAGCTACGTGTCCGCACGTCTCGCCGACCTGGCCTCACGCATCGACGCGCTCACTTCATCGGGTCACGTCCAGCCGACTGCCCTTTGAGCCCGCGCTCGAAGCTGTCGTGGGCGCTGGTGATGCGCGTGTTGATGGCGTCCCAGAGCGGGTTCGACTGGAGCGCGATCGTCATCTTGGTCATGTAGGCGATGTTCTCCTTGGTCGTCCCGCCGCTACCGTCCTTCGCGGCCGCGCCGAGCTGCTGGTAGAACGCCTGCGCCAATTCCTCGGGCATGTCGTGCCAGAACAGCGCGAGTTGGTCGGCCACACGGTCCGGGTCGGGCTTGTCGCCGAAGATGTACAGCGCCAGCGTCTCCACCAGGCGGGGGTAGTCGCCGCCAGGCTCCTTCTGCAGCTGCAGCACGCGGTCGCGCAGCTTGCTGGTCTTCTTGTACTTGGTGAGGATCTCGTCCGGCGCGATGCGCACCTCGTTGTTCTTGATGAACTCCACGAGCTGCGACGCGTTGACCATGTTGATCGACGACGCCAGCCGGTTGAGGAACCGGTCATCGGACGGCGAGCATTTCGCTTCCTCGAGGTTGTAGATGTCGAGGCTGACCGTCTGCCACGTCGCCGGACATGCGAACTGTTTGTTGCCGTCGCGGTCCTTGATCGTGTAGAGCATCTGCGGCGTGGTGTTCAGGAACTTGATGACCCACGGGTGGCACGGCTTTTCCATACCGTCGCTGTAGTGGAAGTCCGGCGTCATCGCGTGCTTCTTCCACGCGTTGTACTCGTTGTAGACGTAGAGCTTCTTGGCGCGGCGGTTGATGGCCGGGTTGCCCTCGATCTTGGTGACGCTGTAGGCCTGGTTGCCCGGGTTCATGCCGACGACCACGAGGCAGTCGTCCGGCAGCTTGTAGCCGTACATGCCGCGGTCCTCGAGCATCTTGAACACCAAGGCAATCGCGTGTGGCTGCCCCTGGTTGAATTCGTCGAAGAAGAGGATGGCCTTCTCGCCTTCGCGCGGGAAGTCGTCCGGGACGGCGATCTTGAAGTGGCCCGACTCGTCAGCACGCTGCGGGACGCCGGCGCCGATGTGCGTCAGCTGAGCCGTGCGCACGTCGACCACGCGCCGGCCGTGCTTGCGAGCGATCCCGTGGATGCCCTGGGACTTGCCCTCACCCGCTTCGGAGATGAGGAAGAACACGCCGCGTGTCTGGTTGGCCGTCAAGGAGAGCTCGATTTGCCAGAGCGCTTCCTGTAGGCTGACACGCGGGATCGAGTACTTGTCCCAGTAGGTCTCGGTCGCGACGGTCGTTTGGGGTTCACCCATGGTGTGCCTCGTTTTGATGGTGGTGGTGTTGCAGTGGCTACGCAAGCTCCGATGATGCTCTCAGATATTGCGCAGAAACTGCTCTGGCTAGACGGAGAGAGGTTCTCCCTCCGCGACTACCCGATGTATCGGGCGATCTACGATGGACGGTACAAATCGACGTTGATGATGTGCGGGCGCCAGGTGGCCAAGAGCACCTCCCTGGCGAACTTCATCATCACTGAGAGCGTAGCGATCCCCTTCTTCAAGGAGTACTACCTCTCGCCGACGAAGGAACAGACGCTGATCTTTTCCAACACGCGCGTTGGGAAGACGCTGTCTTATTCGCCGCTGGTCAAGAAACACTATCAGTCACCGGAGCATGCTGATCGCGTGCTCCATCGGTCTTATACCAACGGATCCGAGAATGCGTTCACGTACGCCTGCGAAGACGCAGACCGCGCACGTGGTTTCTCCGCGGACCGCGTGTCGTACGACGAGTTCCAGGACATGCAGTACGACGCGGTGGTCCCGGTCGTGAACGCGTGTATGAAGAACTCGGAGTACCGCTTCGAGACCTACGCAGGCACGCCCAAGACCATGGAGGCCTCGATCCAGTACCTCTGGGACAAATCCACCCAGAGCGAGTGGGTGATGAAGTGCCCGGCCTGCAGCAAGTACAACTTCGTCGTCTCCGAGGCCTCACTCGGCCTGCATGGACCTATCTGCCTGAGCTGCGGCGCCGGGTTGAACCCCCGGCTGGGGCAGTGGGTCGACATGCGGCGCCCCACGCACGGCGAGCAGCTCATCAAGGGCTTCCACATCCCGCAGCCGATCATGCCTGCGAACATTGCGCTGTGTAACCCCGAGAGCACCCAGACGCAGGCGTCGGCTCAGTCGCGCTGGGACGACATCCTGCGCGACATGGAGATGTACTCCGCCGCCAAGTTCCGGAACGAGGTGTTGGGCGTCTCCGACGCTGTGGGTCGGCGGCTCATCTCACTCGAGGAGCTGCAGCGCCTCTGTGTCGGCCCGGACATCCACCCCATGCCGTTGCATGGCGGACCGCACATGGAGGGGGTCTCCACGTGCGTCGCTGGCGTCGACTGGTCCGGTGGCGGCACCACGGGTGTGTCGCGCACCGTGCTGTGGGTCTGGGGTTTCATGCCCGCCCACCAGAAGATCAAGACGCTGTATTACCGCATCTACCCGGGCAACAACGCCGTGGTCGATGTCAAAGACGTCATCGACGTCTGCAACAACTTCCAGGTGGCGATGGTGGTGGGCGACGCGGGTGAGGGCTCCCTGCCGAACTCCATGCTGCGAGAAGCCCTGGGTATGCACCGGGTCATCCCTGTGCAGTACGGCTCTCAGAACAAGGCGTTGGCGTGGAACGGCGTCGACCGCTACCTCGCAGATCGTACAACACTGATCGACAACTACATGATGTACTTGAAGCGTGAGGCGGCGATCTATCCGCAGTACGGGCAGGTGCTGCAGCCTATCCAGGACATCTTGAATGTGTACGAAGAGGTGACGTCGTCAGGCAAGAAGGTGTGGCGTCACTCACCGCAGCTGCCTGACGACTGTTTGCACGCGCAGCTTTTTGGCTGGCTGGCGCTCAAGCTGGTCACCGCGGACTTGAAATTCTACCAGTGATCTACTTCGTTGTGCAGAACTGTACCAGGCGGAGAGTGGCTGCTGGTGTGGGTTCCCGCCGGCCTGCTTTGAGGCCGGGTAGCCGGCGCCGCTGTTACAGCAGCTACTCGATTGAGTACTAGATCACGGTGTCAATTCACTTCGTTGTGAGAGGAGACCAGGCGCCCAGGCAACTCTTCAGCGCCTGCTTTGAGGCGCCCACGCAGCGCCGGTGTTGCACCGGTTGTTTGCGACAAACACTGAATTGATCGAGACGTGGTTCACTTCCTTGCGCCAGATCGGGACATCTCCGGCGGGAGTGGGGGTCGTACAGGAGCTCGCCTGCTTTGAGGCGAGGACGCTGTGTTGGCGTTGCGCCAACGGTCTTCGTAGACGCTGAACCGAACAGACTACTTCGTTATGTGAGCTGCAGCATCAGAGGACATGTGGGCTGGTCCTCCCGCCGAGGCTTTGCGACAGCGGGAGGCGCGTTCAATGTCGACGTTACGTCGACGGCACGCTTGGTGCGCTAGTCTGTGTACTTCGTTGTGCTGCTCGAGTGGTCTCCCGCGGCCGCCGGCTCGGGGACCCTCGTAAGCCCTGCTTTGAGGGCTGGGTGCTGATGCTGGCGTTACGCCAGCCACTTCGCTTGAAGTGCTACACGTGTGCGTTCGAGTCTTCTTTGCGGGACTCGGGCCTGGATTGGGCGCAGGCCCTGGTCAGCTCTTGGCTGGCAGTTACATCGTCATCGACGTTTCGTCGATCACTGTCGGACAGTGCAAGACTCGTCAACCTATCTTCGTTTTCGGGGATGGCCAGGAGCTCGAGGGATTTACCCGCGGGCCCGCTCGAAAAGCGCGGACGCCTTTAACGCATCCAGGAACTGGCATGGCCTTGCATGGAGGGATCTATGATCCCGGAAGTGCAAGGCCGATGTGCCACAGCGGCGTTACGCCGCCCATCGGAAGGTTACCGATGCAAAGGTTGATCTCACTTCGTTGTCGATTTGAAAGCTCCCAGTGTGTTGGTTGAGCGAAGCTAAGCTTCGTGAAAACCAGTACACTGGGATCGATGGACAGCACCGGCGTTACGCCGGCCCCAAGATCACTTGGACTGAGATGTACGATCTGACTTCGTTGAGATGCCGGCCTCGAACTCAGGGCCCATCAACAGGAGCATCTAAGATGCGTATGTTGCTGGGCTCGCTGGCCGTTGTTGGTGTTTCACCAACCCCATTGAGATGGGCTCAGATCAAGTCAAAAGCTCTTGGCGTACTGCGCCATCAGCGCGTGGTACACCTGCTGGACGCACAGGACGTCGGACATGGCGCGGTGGGGCGTCTTCTGCTCCACCCCTGCCCACATGGCCAGGTCGACCAGACTCAGACCCTTGATCTTGCCCGCCTTGATGAGCGGCCAAGCCAGGACCATCGTGTCGATCTTGTGGTAGTGCCACGAGGGTGTGTACTCGTGCTCCGCCAAGAACGCCGTCAGGAAGTTCTCGTCGAAGCTGACGTTCTGCCCGACCAGGATCGCGCCTCGAGCCAGCTGCAGCATCTTCTCTGCCACTTCCGGCGCCGGCGGCGCGTCAGCCCACTCAGCCTCGTTGTAGCCGTTCACCGCGCGAGCCTTGGCGTCGAACCGATCCATGTGGCGCGGCTTGACCTTGGCTTCGAAGGTGTCGATGACGGTGAGGCCGTCCGGTTTGGTGAGGATACCGGCCCATTCGATGGCTTCGTTGAACCCCGGCTTGAGGCCGGTGGTTTCGGAGTCGACGAACAGGAGGTTGCGGTCTTGGTTCGGGATGTACGCCATGTCAGGGGCCTTTCGTCTTGGGCGGGGCAGGGTTCACGGGCTGGATCATGGACACGTCTTTCTTGAAGACGATGGACGGTTCGCCACCAGGTTGTTTGGCACTCAGCGTGATCACACCATCACGCTCTACGGTGTCGTAGAAGTAGTCCAGCAGGACTCCATCGAGAGCCTTTCCATTGATCAGGAACACCTTCACTTGTTGATTCAGGTGTTCCGCGATCCGTTTACCTGTCAGGGTGGCGCGCCTCTTGCGAGGCGGCGCTTCAGGCATCCGGGGCCTCGGTGGGGGCCGCCGGCTCGGTGTTGGCGTGGATGACGGTGACGTCACCCGTCTCGCCCTCCACCTCACCCGTGCCCTGCATGAGCTCCACGCGCTCAGGCGCGGCGTACGGGTTGAGGCGGAACTCGCCTGCCGCCGCACGCTGCTCGAAGCGAGCGTAGACCTCCGTGAGCCAGGCGTCGCTGCAGGTCGTGTAGCCGCGCACGGCGCTCTTGGGCAGGTAGTACATGGCGTCCACGCCCACGATACCCATGAGCGTCGCCTTGATGGCGAACCGACGGCCGCCGTCGAGAGGCGCGATGGGGAACGACAGGCTGGCCGGCCGCGTGAGCACGAATTCGCTGGCCGATTCGGACAGCACGCGCGCCACCAGCTTGCCGCCGTTGACGTCGATGATGTGCAGACCGCGGTCAGTCGTCTTCCGTGCTGGCGAGCTCGATTTTGACTTCTTCTTCGGTGTAGGCGTCTTTGGCATCGTCTCTGATCTCCTCGGGCGTGAGGCCCGCAACGTAAACGTCGAATGGTTTGAGCTCTCCATAGCTCGGTCCGAGCTCGTAGTCCCACTTGAACTCCACAGGGAGCCACGGGTACTTCGTGCGAGCTTTGATGTTCAGGTACTGGTCCACGAACGCAGGCAACTGCGACACGTACCGCTTCGGCAACTGGAAACCGATGGAGTCGTGCACCGTCAAAAGCAGGCGCCCGCCGAGGTCGCGCTCGAGGGGCTCCTCAATCTCGTTGAGGCAGCTGAGCACGATGTCAGAGCTGGTGCTCTGGATCTTGAAGTTCACGGCTTGGCGTTCGGCGCGACTCCGTAGGAATCCCGTCGCTCCTTTTACCGCGAAACGGCGTCTTCTTCCGAAGTACGTCTCGACCAGGCCGAAGGTGTTCAGCTCCCACTTCGTCCGCTCGATGTACGCGGGGATCGAGGGGTAGAGGCGGAACAGCATGTCGATGATGGCCTGAGCTTGACTCAGGTTGATGCCGATGGTCTCGGCGATCTTCCGTGAGCCGGCGCCGTACAAGATGCCGAACACCACACGCTTGATGGCCGTGCGGAACTTGTCCAGCATCTCTCCGTACGCGGGGTTGACGGCCCGGATCTTCTCGCGGTTGTTGAAGTCTTCGTAGGTGAGCTGGTACTTGTTGTCCAAGCCCATGCTCTCGAGGACTTCATCCGCGCCACTCTCCATACGTACGGCGCTCACGATGGCGTCGGCGAAGAAGCAGTGCGTGTCCATGCCGTCGTTCAAGCTCTTGATGAGCTCTTGGTCCTGGCTGTACGCAGAAAAGATGCGGACTTCGGCGCCCTTCGCGTCGCAGTTGACGAGGGCCATCGACGGGTCATCAGGAATGAAGATCTTCTTGATGGAGTAGCCGGCCAGCTTCTTGGGCACGTTCTGCATGTTCTCGTCTGATGACGACAACCGGCCGGTGCCTGTCCCGTGGATGTTGTAGTTCGTATGCAGGAAGCCGTCGATCTCCGACAAGTCACGCACGTTGGCGATGAATGTGTTCCTCGCCTTGTACGCCTTCTTGTAGATCAAGATCTTGGCAGAGAACGGACAGCTGTGCTTGGCTACCAGGTACTTCAGCACCTTCTCGGTGGTCTGTGCCTGGTTGCGTTTGGTGAGGGTCACCGGCGCGTAGAACGTGCGCACCCCTGTCGTCGGGTGGATGAAGCCCTCGGAAAACAACACCTGCGCCAGCGCCGCCGCGGAGTTCAGCTTCAGGTCGTTCTTGTTGGCGAGCACGTACAGCTCGCGCTCCGTGTCGACGATGACCTTGTCCAGCTTGTCGCTCAAGTCGGCCATGTACTCCCGGTCGACTTTGATGCCCCGGTACTCCATGCGCCCTAGCGTGGCGCTGAGAGGCACGGAGATGGTCTTCACCAGGTTGCGGACCGGCTCTCTGTGCTCGCACAGCATCGGCACAGGGTGCCGGCGCAGACGGTCTCGGCTCTGAGCCAGTCGGCTGGCGCAGTATTGCTTTTCTTCCGCAGCGATCCGACGCATCTGCACGGTGGCCATACGCCGAGTCATGTCGGTGTCGATTGCCGCGTAGAGCAGCAGCTCGTCCAAAGGTAGGTTCTCAAACCCACCATCCTGACCCTTTTTCTTTTTCTTGGCGGCGATCTTCTTCTTGATCGCAGGTGCGTCTGTGCCCATCATCCGCGCGGCTTCGGCCTCGCCTTCTTCTTTGTGCTTCTTGCGGATGTTGTCGAGCTGTGAGTCGCCTTCTTCCTTGGCCAGAAGCTCGTGGAGCTTGTCGGCGTACTCAGTAAACTCGGGGAAGAACACGCGCGTCAGGGGCTTCAAACCGTACTGACCTCGCTTGTCCTCCTCGAGGCAGTGCTCGCCCAGCATGGTGTCCCACGCCAGGTTGGTGAGCGGCATGTTCTTCTTGCGGAAGACCTTGCCGTCGTATTTGGCGTTGTGCAGGATCTTGGGCTTCGCGCACGCCAACAACTCGCGCACGTACGGCATCACGTGCTCGGGGTCGTACGGCGTGTCTTTGTGCCACAGCGGGATGGCCGCAGCTTTCCCGGTGCTCCACGCCACCGACACGCAGAGCAACTTCAGGTTGTCTCGGTGTGGGAACAGCGTGTTCGTTTCCGAGTCAAGCGCGATTGCCCACTTATCCGCGGTGGCTGGGTCTTCGGCGTAGTCGATGATCACGCGACACAGGTCACGGACTTCGTCCACCGTTTTGGGGAAGCGGTAGTCCTTGGTCAGCGTGGCGATGTCGTTCTTGGGGACTTCCGTCGTGGTTGACAGCTGCAGGGCGCGACGCAGGTCACCCATGAACGTCGTGTAGAGCCCAGCCATGGCGATGAGCATCTTCGTCGAGATGGTCACCACGACGGTGTACGTGACGCCATCGATGAGGACGCCGGTGAGGACGCGACTCTGGACTTCTTTCAGCGACGCGGCTTTGATGCCGAGCGCTTTCACCGCGCTCATGCCCATGGCTACCAGCACCGGTGGTCGAGCACGGCCCTGGCTGGCCGTCTTCAGCCCTTGGTGTAGGAAGGTCTTGCACCGGTCGATCGTGGCCTTGTTCGGGTCTTCACCCGAGCACAGCACTGCGTAGGTCTTCTCGATCACCGTGTCTCGCAGCTTGTCGTCTTCAGCGCGAATGGCCGAGATGGCTTTGGTGATCAACAAGCCCGCGTCGTCGACGTACGGTCGGTGAGCGGTACCGATGTTGTACAGCCGCGGTGGCGCGGCAGACTCGGTGATGATGAGGACGTCGGCGCCCGACTTCACGCGAGCGTCCACGAAGTGACAGGTCTCTTCTCGTGGGCAGCCTTTGCACCAGGCCGCGGGCTTCACTTGACAGACAGCGCACGACAGCCGGGATTCACCCGTCGAAGTCGATGTTGTCATTGTTCACCTTTTTCTTTGGCATCTGCAGAACGGCAGCCTCGGGCGCGGCCGTGGGAGTGGGTGGGGTGGCGGGCGCGGGGGTCGCAGCCGGTGTCACGACGACGCTTAGGTCCTTGATGACGTCGTGCATCTTGTAGCCGGTGAGGCGGCCAGGCGGCAACGCGCCGACGCCTTGGTGTCGTAGGCGGCTCAATACACCGGTGGTCGTCATCTCCTCCAAGGACATCGCATTGGGGGCGCGGTTCGCCAAATCGCGAAGGTTGTGGAGGTTGGACTCGCGGCTGTACTTCGGGTGCCCAGCCAGAACCGTCTGCAACGCAGCAGACCAGTTGACGACCAGCACCTGCTGAACCTCGTCGTAGTACAGCCCCGAGTTGGTTTGGACGATCTGCGCGCGCTCTTCCGCAGTGGCCATGAGGTGCAGCACCGACAAGCCCATGCGGTCCTGGCCGCCACTGTTGGAGCGCACGACAAGCCGGGGGCTCTCGCACAGGTTGTGGAAGAGCTCGAGCGAGTCGGTGTGCGTGGCGCTGAACCGGAGCATCTCCTTGTTGGCCTCGAAGAAGCTCGTCAGGAACGCACGGTAGTCGAGCCCCAGGAACTTCATCACTGTGAGCGAGGGGTACAGACCTTCAAAGTAGCGCTGATCGATTTGGAAGCCGCCGTTGCCGAACTCCACTTCGATTTCGCGATACATGGCCTGCAGCGCGGCCACATGAGGCAGCAGAGCGATGGCCAGGTCCCTCTTCAGCTGCTCGAAGAACTCGATGCCGTAGGTCGACAGCAGCAACTGCTGCGGGTCGACGCGCCCGGGCACCTTGCGCAGATAGACGCCGATCGTGCGGTTGGCGTCCTGCACCTTCTTGGCCTTGTTGATGGCGGCAACGAACACAGGGTAGTCCAGCGTGTACGTGATAGGGTCGCCGCCGCGCTGCCCCATGACGTACCGGTTGGCTTCACCGGTGAGGCTGCGGAACATCTCCAGGACTTCGGTGGTGACCTTGCCTTTCTTGTCGCCCAGGCCCTCGTCCTCGAACTCGTCCAGGCACAGCGGGCGCGAGCTGTTGTTGGTGCTCTGCCGGATGGCCGCTGCGGTGTAGTTGGCCATGCCTTTCGCCGCTGCGATGAGGTGGATTCGCGGAAAGTCAGTACCCGCGATCAAACCCATCAGGAGTCGAGACTTACCCGCTGCGGTGTCGGCGTGGATGCCCATAAACACCTTGCGTCGGAACGCGTCAGAGACGGTCACCGACAACAGGTGCGCGGTCAAGAAGTCGACCGTGAGCGCATGGTCCTTGAACACCCAGCCGATGTCCAAGATCTTGTGCAGCTTCTCCCAGCACTCGAGCGGGCTCACGCTGTACGCCCGGTCCAGGTCAGCCGTGGTCTGAATGAAGTCGAAGATGGCGTTCGCAGGCACCCGCAGCCCGATGTCGAACACGATCCCCTTGTGTGTTGGACCCGGCAGCGCGCGCCACGACACCTTGTTCAACGCGTCGTACGTCCCGTGGTATGTGTCGCGGCCGTTGACCAGGTAGACGTCAGGCGCGCCGCCAAGCGGGTTACGCACGACGTGGATGCCTTGGCCTTTGTGGGGCGCCGAGTGGTAGTCCGGCGCGTGCATGGCCATGTGCAGGAGCGCCTGACGAAGATACCAGCGGTAGTTCTTGTCCTTCGCCTGCAGGTACACACCCTGCTTGATCTGTTCCGCGGGTTCCAGGAACTCGGGAATACCGATCTGTTCAGTAAAGACTTCGTAGGCCGGGCCAAGCGTAGTGCCGAGCTCACGCTCCACACTGCCGTCGTCAGCTAGAGTGATCTGTATGATGCGCTTCTGCTCTTTGTGCCACAGGAACAAACGGCGGTCGTTGTCGGTGGCCTGCTGACCGACGACGGTGAAGAGTTGTGACAGCACGTCTACGATGCGCAGGATGAACGCGGGCTCGTTTTCTTCCTTGGCGACGATCGTCCGCTTCAGCAGGTGCCCGGGGATTTCGTACTCATCCGTGCACCGCGCGACGAACATGTCGCACTCGAGCTTGTTCTTCAGCAGCTGACCCCACCACGCCGCCTGCTCAATGCGCTGGCGGGCGTTGGACTCAGGGATGCTTTCGATGACCGGAGCTGCTCGCTCGAAGCACCAATCCTGCGGCTCAGAAAACCGGTCAGGGTTGGCTGTGTCGAGGTAGACCTGCGTCAACGCAGCCAAGCCGAACTTGATGGCGATCTCATCAGGGTCGCCCGCGCCTGGGAACTGGTCGTAGCCTGTGAAGATGTGCGCATGCAGGTCTTTCACCTGCGGAAGCCACGTCTTGATGAGCTCGTCACCCTTCTTCGTGGGTGCGTCACTGATGAGGTACAGATCTTCGAAGCCGTAGTTGTTCAGCAGGTCCAGTTGGGCACCACCGGAAGTGCCGCCGCTGGAGATCGTCACGAACCCCGGTCCGCCCGCTTCAACCTGGCGTGCCATCGTGGAGAGCGTGTCGAACTCGCCTTCGACGAAGTAGACGCTGCGGCAGTACTTCTGTTGTGATCCGAGCAAGCTCTGATACATCGACCAACCGAGGCCGAAGAAGCCCATGTCCTCTTCGTAGGCGTCGGCGATGACATGGTAGATCTTCGTGTCCGGCTGGCGCAGTTTGATGCGGCCGATGACGCCTGGCGCGAGGTCCAGTCGGAATACGACCGACCCCACCCAGGACGCGTTGACTTGCACGAGGTAGTCGCGAGCGTCCTGACTGAGCGAGAC
>Ga0172367_10002994_pt1 | contig 22483 bp, 22 predicted proteins | sample Lak10m_FD_114542 | JGI IMG/M metagenome (GOLD analysis project Ga0172367, IMG submission 114542) | Freshwater microbial communities from Kabuno Bay, South-Kivu, Congo - kab_022012_10m | ecosystem: Environmental > Aquatic > Freshwater > Lake | place: Democratic Republic of the Congo: South-Kivu... | reverse complement strand
GCCCCTCCGCTCCGCCGCTGTAGGCCGTGTGCCCCCACACGGCACCCCTCCGCCCTGGGAGCGCCGGCACCCCTGCCGGCTCCCCCTCGACCTCCTGTCCAAGTTCCCGAGCCCGCCCCTCCGCTCCGCCGCTCCGCCGCTGTAGGCCGCGTGCCCTCACGCGGCGTTGTCGGCCCAACCGGCTTTTCGCATCCCACCACGGTTCATGGCCCCGGTGCGCAAGGTTTTAGCTTCGAGGCAATCGACTGTCCTACTTCTTCTGCTTCTCCGTTCCCGTCGCGTCCTTGAAGCGCTGCAGATCGCGATCTCCCTTCTTCACCGCCGCGTCCAGGCTCTTAATCGTGGCTGTGGTCGGCTCATACCAACGCCAGAACTCGGCGTGGCCATCCGCAAACGATAGCGATCCCCCGTTCCCATGCCGAGTCGCGGGAGCGTTCTGCCAAATCCACACATTCGGATCGCAACGGACAGCAAAATAACCATCGTCGATCGTCACCGGATGCTCATCCACGAAAACGTTAGCTTGCGAAGGTCCCGGATATTGGATGTCCTGCATCTTCCGGCTCGTACGGTAACCCAAGTCTTGATTTACCCAGTCCGCATCCCCGTTCATCTGACCGTTCATCGAGAAACTGCGCACGCGCTGAAATTTCTTACCCGAAATGCTGGTCACCTTGTCCGCAGGGCAGCGGTAAATGTTCACAGAATTGTTATACTGGAACAGCGCCCCTTTCTGGATGATCGTGACGTTAGTCGCCGATGAAAAATCCTGCACGTTGAACCCACCATTGATCCACGAGTCCGCAGCGCCCAAATGGTTCTTGATGAGTTTGTCATCGTTATCATGCGCATACATGATCCAGCAGAGCTGCATCTGCTTCAGGTTGTTCACGCATACCGCTGTCATTCCCTTCGCCTTGGCTTTGCTCAAGGCTGGCAACAACATGCCGGCAAGAATCGCAATGATGGCTATCACCACCAAAAGTTCGATCAACGTGAAACCGCGCCTCAGAACAGGGCGCGCCGAAGTCTGTGGGGTCAGGGTTTGGGGCATCTCGTTTTCGTAATGAGATCAACCGACTTTCGCAAGTTCGAATTTCAAAGAATCGTCATCCAAACCCATTTTCCCTGATTTCTTATTGTTCCTCAATCGCCACCTCGCCCCCCCGGTTTCCTCGACGCGAACTCCGAGCATATCGCTGCGGATCCACAGGATCTTGGTGATTCTGCTTGTTTTGGGTCGGCCAGCTGATAATTACGCGGCGTGGTTCAATCCAAACCCATCCGGCTCGGTGTCCTCGGCTCGGGCAAGGGCTCCAACATGGTTGCCATCGCCGAACAGTGCGCTTCCGGCGCCCTCCCCGCGTCGATCGCCATCGTGCTCAGCGATGTCCCTCAGGCAGGGATCCTCGGTCGCGCCCGTGACTTCGGAATCCCCGCCCGCTTCATCTCCCCTGGTGCTTATCGCACCAAGCTCGATGAAACCGCCGAACAAGAGTTCGTCCGCGCCCTCCAAGAGGCCGAGGTTGATTTCGTGGTCCTCGCCGGATTCATGCGCATCATCAAAGCAGATTTCCTCAAGCATTTCTGGCAACGCGTGATCAATATCCACCCCTCGCTGCTCCCGTCCTTCCCTGGGCTCGAAGCTTGGAAGCAGGCTCTCGATTACGGCGTCAAGGTCACAGGCTGCACCGTTCACCTCGTCGATCACGGAATCGACACCGGACCCATCCTCGGCCAGCAGACCGTACCGGTTCTCGACGAAGACACCCCCGAGACCCTTCACGCCCGGATTCAAGAGGCGGAACGCCAACTCTATCCCGCCGTCCTCCGACGCCTAGCCCTCCAACAGGTCCGCATCCTGGGTCGAAAATCGTTCGCAGCCCCTCTCTAACACTGAGCCGATGACAACCAAATCCATCCTTAGACTCGGACTTCCCAAAGGAAGCCTCCAAGATGCCACCATCGAGAAAATGGCCAAAGCAGGCTACAATATCCAAGTCAGTAGCCGCTCCTACATCCCCTACGTCGACGACCCCGAACTTGAGGTTCGACTCATCCGCGCCCAAGAAGTGAGTCGTTACGTCGAGCACGGTTACCTGGACTGCGGAATCACGGGACACGATTGGGTGCAAGAAAACGGCTCCGAAGTGCACGAGGTTGGTGAGTTCATTTTCAGCAAGGCCACCCGCCAAGCCGCCCGATGGGTCCTCGCCGTACCGGAAGACTCGAAAATTAAATCGGTCAAAGATCTCGAAGGGAAGCGAATCGCAACCGAGGTGGTTAATCTGACAAAAAAATACCTCCGAAAGCACGGAGTGAAGGCTGAGGTCGAGTTCTCTTGGGGCGCTACCGAGGTCAAAGCGCACGAGCTAGTCGATGCCATCGTGGAGATCACCGAAACCGGTTCATCCTTGCGCGCCAATAAGTTACGAATTGTTGACACCCTCCTAACTTCCACCCCAAGGCTCATCGCAAATCACGACGCTTGGAAGGATTCTTGGAAGCGGAAGAAGATCGAAACGCTCGCTCTTTTGCTCAAAGGAGCCCTCGAAGCCGAGGCCAAAGTGGGACTAAAAATGAATGTTCCCCAATCAAATTTGCCTAAATTGTTGCAAACTCTCCCGGCTTTGCGTAATCCAACCGTCTCCAACCTGAGCCTGGCTGGCTGGGTAGCAGTGGAAACGATCATTGATGAACACGTTGTCCGCGAGCTGATCCCACAATTAAAAGCCGCAGGCGCGGAGGGGATCATTGAGTATCCGCTAAACAAAGTCGTCTACTAAGCGGAGCGACAGTTTGAAACCGCAGAAATATGGGTTCACTAAAGAAACGCCGGAAAGCTAAGATCAATAAGCACAAACGCCGCAAACAACTTCGCGCCAATCGCCATAAAAAGCGAACCTGGCAGAAGTAGGAGCGGACGCTGCCTCCGGCGCCAGCGGTGGATTCACTCCACCTCCGCGTCCTTTCGAGTGCGGATCTTCCAACGGGCTCAAGCTCTCGTGGCTCAGCTCGTTGGGTTTTCAAGCCTCCGAGCCTGTTGTCGGCCCAAAGCCGACACGGCTCGTGGGTTCATTCTCAGCCTTGGCTCCCGTGCGCCGTAACAGGTTACTGGATTCGAAACCGATGCTCGCCCGCGCAGGGTGGTGGGTAGCATCACGGTTTATAGCCAGCACCCTGATCCTCGCACTGCTGCCAGGGTGCTCCACGCCCCAAGGCAATCGCCGCGCCCACCACAAAACCCCGGCCTTCTCCCTCTCCCCCGAAGATCTCGAAGATCCTGAGGTGTTTGAGAATCGGGTGAAGGCCTCGGCCCTTTTTTCCACCGGACTCATCAAGCAGTACAACGACAAGGCCGACGAAGCCTTGGAGTCCTTCTATCAAGCGGCGGTCATCGACCCCACCCACGAACCGCTCGTGCTGGATGTCGCGAGCCGCCTTCTCCTCTTCCGCAAGGACGACCCGAAAGACTTGGCCCGCGCCATGTCTCTGCTCGAAAAAGCCGCCGCCTCCCCCAAAACCACGGGCCGAGTCCATCAATACCTCGCCCTCGGCTATCTCAAGCAAGCGAACTCTGATAAAGCCAAACAAGCCTACCTCAACGGAATCCAGCGCTCCCCACGACTGCTCAGTCTCTACGGTGGACTCGCCTCGCTTCATGCCCACGCTAAAGATTTACCCGAAGCCATCAAGGTCATCGACCGCGCTATCGATCAGCCCGCGACCGAGCCCGCCTACTGGCTCGAACTTGCAGATATTCTCGAAGGCCTCGCTCGCGCCAGCGGACAAGAACCCGCCAGCATCAGAACGCCCATGACCAAGGTGCTAGCCAAGGTCAGCCGCGAATCCTTGTCCGACCCCGCCCTACTCAATCGCCTCGCCGACCGCCACAAGCTCATCCAAAACTGGGAGCCAGCCGAGCAAATCTACCTAACACTGCTTCAGCAATCGTCACGATCACCCGGTGTTCGCGAGAAACTGATCGACGTCTATCTGCGCTCGGGCAAAAAGGAAGAGGCCGCGCGTCAACTCGAAGCCGTCGGACGCGAGAATCCTACCAATCCCAACGTACAGTTCTACCTCGGCCGGGTCTTCTTCAGCGAACGGAATCTGGCTCGTGCTCAGGAGTGCTTCGAACGTACCCTCCTGCTCGATCCCGACTTCTTCCCTGTCTACTTTGAGTTAACCCGGCTGATGCTGACCCAGAGCAATCCAAAAGCGGCCTTGGGCTTCCTGTCAAAGGCTCGCGCACGGGAAAAGTTTCGACCCAACTTTACGACCGAATTCTACTCGGCGCTCGTTCATAGCCAACTCAAAGACTATGCCCAGGCGCTCAAGCACATCACCGAAGCCGAAGTCATCGCCCGTGCGAACGACGGTTCCGCCAACCTCTCCAGAGAATTCTATTATCAATACGGCTCGATCCTCGAAAGAAACGGCGATCGCAAAGAGGCCGTCAGGATCTTCCGCAAAGCCCTCGAAATATCACCCGACTACGCCGAAGCCCTCAACTACTTGGGCTATATGTGGGCCGAAAAGGGAGAGAATCTGGTCGAGGCCAAGGACATGATTCAAAGGGCGCTCAAAGCCGACCCCGACAACGCCGCCTTCCTCGATAGCATGGGATGGGTCCTTTTCAAACTGAATCAACCCAAGGAAGCTTTGGGTTACCTGCTCAGTTCCATCCAGAAATCCGAGGAACCCGACCCGACGCTGTTCGAACATCTCGGTGATGTCTACGCCGCACTGGGTCAGAGGGATAAGGCTAAGGAAGCGTGGAAAAAATCCCTCGAGCTCGAGCCAAACCCCGGCATTACCCTGAAACTCCAAGAACTTCAGGCCACCTCCTCCCCTTCCCCCTGACTCCTGCCGCCCCAACCCTTCATGCCTCATCAGTTTAAGAAGCACTATCTCCTCGACGAAGCCCGGTCCCTGCTTCCTCTCGTGAAGGTCTGGATCTCCGAACTGGTCAAACTCCGAAACCAAATCGGTAAGCACGAAAAATGGTCCGCCTCCCGACTTAAAAAAGGCCTCGATATCGGCGGCGAGAAACCCAACGCCTGGGTGCGGGATCTCAGCCGCTTCCAAGAAGTCGCCCAAGAGTTCCAAGTTCGCGAAATCCTGCTCAAGGACATCGATCGCGGCCTCATCGATTTCCCTGCCCTCCGCGACGGCAAGGAGATTTTCCTCTGCTGGGAACTCGGCGAATCGGACATTCTACATTGGCACGATCTCGACTCCGGTTACGCGGGTCGACAACCCATCGATCCCAAGCCCCCGTCTTGACAAACATCGCCCGATCCCGAGACTGATTCCGCATATTATGTCATCGATTGCCACTGAATTCCAAGGGGTTACTGCCCACACCAAAGCCAACGTCTACTTCGACGGAAAGGTCGTCAGTCACTCCATTCTATTTGCCGACGGCTCCAAGAAAACCCTCGGCCTGATCTATCCCGGCAAATACCACTTCGGAACCGACAAGGCCGAGCGCATGGAAGTTGTCGCTGGGCACTGCTCGGTCCGAATCGACGGCTCCGAACACATCACCTTTTACCCGAAGGGCACATTTTTCGACGTCCCCGCAAAGTCCGGCTTCGACATCGAGGTTCCCTCAGGGATCTGTGAATATATTTGCTCGTTCCTCGGTTAAACGCTTCCTGACCATCCTGTGCGCTCCGCCGTCACCATCTCCTTGGTCCCCGAAGCCAAAGGTGGCCCCTTTGTTTTCTGGGGAAATCTCGCTGAGAACTCGCGAACGGCACGAGCCATCGGCTTCGATGCCATCGAGGTGTTTGCCCCATCGCCCGAGGCGTTGATCGAAGCCAATCTCGCCGCAGTCTTAGAGGAAAACCACCTCCAGCTCGCAGCCCTCGGCACGGGCGCGGGTTGGGTTCGACACCGCCTCACACTCACTCACCCCGAGAGTGAGGTTCGACAACAGGCCATTCGTTTCATCAGCCGCATCATCGACGCCGGTGCTCCCCACGGTGCCCCGGCCATCATCGGCTCGATGCAGGGCAGGTTCGATGGCCCTGTCGATCGCTCCCAAGCCCTCGCTTGGCTCGCGGAAGGTCTTCAAATCCTAGGTGAACGAGCGCACAACAAAGGCACCACGCTGCTCTACGAACCGCTCAATCGTTACGAAACCAATCTCGTCAATCGAATCCAAGACGGCGTCGAACTCCTCCAACAGCTCGAAACCCGCTCCGTCCGATTGCTCGTTGATCTTTTCCACGCCAACATCGAGGAATCCTCCACCGCAAACGCCATCCGCACCGCCGGCAACCTCGTCGGTCATGTCCACTTCGTCGATAGCAACCGCCGCGCACCCGGTTCGGGTCAAATCCGCTTCGACGAACTTCGTGACGCGTTGAAGACCATCGGCTACCAAGGCTACCTCTCCGCTGAAGCGCTCCCTCTGCCCGACCCCGAATCCGCTGCTCGCCTCACGCTCTCCGCATACCGTCAACTGACTCAACAAGGCTAACCGTGCGCCCACCCCAAAGAACCCTGCGATCCCCCCAATCCATCTCCCGCGGGTTCACGCTCATCGAGCTCTTGGTGGTGATCGCGATCATCGCCATCCTCGCCGGCATGCTGCTTCCGGCACTCGGAAAAGCCAAAGCCAAAGCCCAAGGCATCCAATGCCTCAGCAACGTCAAACAGTTGCATCTCGCCTGGGCTCAATACGCCGACGATCACCAAGATGCCTACGTCAACAACCACGGCATCAACGAAACCAAACTCACCTGCAATAATTGGGTCAACAACGTCCAGGACTGGCTCGATGCCTCGGATAACACCAATACCTCCTTCCTCACTTCCGGAAAGCTTTCGTCCTACCTCGGCAATTCCACAGGGATTTATAAGTGTCCGTCAGATAAAGACCGCGCCGACAACGGCCCTCGCCTCCGCAGCGTCTCCATGAACTCCCTCGTCGGTAACCCCGGCGAGCTGACCAATCGCTTTAACCCAACCTACCAACAGTTCTTCAAAGAAGGCGACGTCCAACGGCCGAGCTCGGTCTTCGTCTTCCTCGATGAACACCCGGATACGCTCAATGACGGGTTTTTCATGAATCGAATGGACGAATATAAATGGGGCAACCTCCCCGCATCGTCCCACAACGGAGCCGCTAACTTCTCCTACGTCGATGGGCATGCCGAACCTCACAAATGGACCGTCGGGGGTCCAACAGGCACCATCCGCCCTCCCGTGAAAGGCGCTGTCGGAGGCACCTTCCCGGCCACCCCCGGAACCGACTACGACTGGCTGCGCGAGCGGAGTAGCTACAAGCTCTAAGCCATCTTGGATCGATGAAACTCGATTCTCATCAGCATTTCTGGAGTTACGATCCGTCCCAATACCCCTGGATCGATCAGCCCAAACAAGCCATCGCACGCGACTTTCTGCCGGATGACTTGCTCGCCGCTCAAAGGCCACTTGGCTTCACCGGCTCCATCGCCGTCCAAGCCCGCCAAAGCGTCGCCGAGTCCGAATGGTTGCTTCGTCTCTCCGACTCCCATTCGCTGATCAAAGGTGTCGTGGGTTGGGTCGACCTCCGATCCCCGCACGTGCGCACCGACCTTCAACGTCTGGCCCAGCATCCACGCTTCTGTGGCGTGCGCCACGTGGTTCAAGACGAGCCCGACGATCGCTTTATGCTCGGTGCCGAGTTCCTCCGGGGCATCGCCGCCCTGCAAGAGTTCGACCTCGCCTACGACCTGCTCGTGTTCCCGCATCAGCTCCCAGCCTCCATCGAACTAGCAAGTCGTTTCCCAGCTCAACGCTTCGTCCTGGATCATATCGCCAAACCCCGGATCGCATCAGGTGCGCTCGAACCGTGGGCCACCCAAATCCGGGAGCTAGCTGCGTTCCCAAATGTGTTCTGCAAGGTCTCCGGAATGGTCACCGAAACCCGCTGGGGCGGATGGAAACCCGAGGATTTTAAGCCCTACATCCAGGTTGTGCATGACGCCTTTGGGGCCGATCGCTTGATGTTCGGATCCGATTGGCCCGTGTGCCTACTGAGTGGCTCCTACCCTCAGGTCCACGACATCGCCGCCGCGTACAGCGCTCAGCTCGACCCCATCGCCCGATCCAAGTTCTTCGGCCTGAATGCCGCTGCTTTCTACAAGTTAAAACCCTGAGGTCATACTCCGTTCGTCGTATTCCTTCACGTCATGCAACTCCACTCTCTCGTCGCTGGTAAACCCGTTGAGTCACAAGCCCAGCTCGAAGTCCGAAATCCTTACAATAACAGCCTCGTCGGCTCCGTCAGTCTCGCCAACCGCGGCCACGTCGAGGCCGCCATCGTAGCCGCCCTCTCGACGCGCGATGCGCTCACCCGCTTTCAACGCCACCAGATCCTCGACCGCGCTCGCACCCTGCTCGAAGAACGCCGCGAAGCCATCGCCCAAATCATCACCGCTGAAGCCGGCCTCTGCCTGCGCGAAACCCGCTACGAGGTCGGCCGCGCCAGCGACGTTCTCCGTTTCGCCGCCATGGAAGCCCTGCGCGACGATGGCCAGGTGTTCTCCTGCGATGTCTCGCCCCAAGGTAAGGCTCGCAAGATCTTTACCCTTCGCGAACCGCTCAGTTGCGCCCTCGCCATCACCCCTTTCAATCACCCGCTCAATCAGGTCGCTCACAAGCTCGCCCCAGCCATCGCTGCTGGGACACCCGTTATCCTCAAGCCTTCCGAGAAGACACCACTCACCGCTCTCACTCTCGCCGCTATCCTCCACGAGGCAGGATTGCCAGGACACATGCTCAGCGTCCTCCTGGGTCCCACCGCAGAAGTCGCCGAAGCGCTCGTGAAGGATCCCCGGGTCGATCTCGTCACCTTCACCGGGAGTGTCGCCGTCGGAAAACGGATCGCCGCCTCCGCTGGCTACAAAAAGGTCGTGCTCGAATTAGGAGGTAACGATCCTCTCATCGTGCTCGAGGACGCCGACCTCGACCTCGCCGCCTACCTCGCCGCCGAAGGGAGCTTCAGAAACTCAGGCCAACGTTGCACCGCCATCAAACGAATCCTCGTCCACCAGGCCGTCGCCGAAGAGTTCACTCATAAGCTCGTCGACAAAACCCGCGAATACGTCTGCGCCGATCCCGCCCACCCCGACACCCGGGTCGGCACCGTCATTGATGAAGCCTCCGCGATCTACCTCGAAACCGTGACGCACGAGGCGGTCGCTGCCGGCGCCCAAGTGCTCATCGGGGGGCAGCGGCGCGGGGCTCAAATCGAACCCACCGTGATCGCCAACGTGCCGCGCGACTGCCGCATGGTGGTGAATGAAAGCTTCGGACCCCTCGCTCCGATTCTCACCGTTCGCGATCTAGCCGATGCCATCCAACTCGCAAACGCCACCGCCTACGGGCTCAGCTCCGGTGTCGTCACCCGCAATCTCGAAAGCGCCCTTCAAGTCGTCAAACAGCTCCGCTGCGGCACCGTCAACGTCAACGAAGTCCCCGGCTTCCGCATTGAATCCAGCCCCTTCGGTGGCATCAAAGACAGTGGCTTGGGAATAAAGGAAGGCGTCGTCGAGGCCATCAAATGCTTCAGCACCGTCAAAACCTTCTCGCTCCCGTGGTAGAGCACCACCACCCCTTGACTCGCCTTCTCGCATCCCTGCGCGGCACCCGATCAGCCCTCCGCGCCGCTGTGCTCCTCTTCGTCGCAGGGCTCCCGGCGGCGCTTTTGACCCCCACGCTGACGGCCGCCGACCTCTTTCCACCCGCGCAAAGCATTTCTTACATCGATCCGGTTACTCATCTCAGCATCCGCGAGCTCACCGCCCCTCCATTGGTCGCTGATAATCTCTACTTTCACGTCTCCAACTTCACCGCAGACAATCGCTCGCTGCTCTTCGTGGGGCAGCAGGGGAACGCGTCTCGGCTCTACCGGGCTGATCCCTCCTCGGGGACCTCAGTCCCCATCACCTCCGATCCCAAAATCAACGCTCGTTCCGCCTGCCCCGACCCGCTAAACCCGGACCGCGTCTACCTCATGCGAGGGCCAGAACTCCTCGCCCTCAATCTGCAAGATCTGTCAGTCGTCCGCGTCGGAGAAATTCCTCCACCTCACCTCGGAGGCTTCCAGCAACCCACCCTCAGCGGCGATGGGAAACAGGTCGCCGTCACGAAGCAGCGCGATGCCAACACCTGGGAGATCGGCCTCATCGACGTCGCCTCCGGAGCCTATCGCACCGTGATCACCCAAGGCTTCCGCATCGGCCATGTTCAGCATTCACCTACCGACCCCATCATCTTCTACGTCTGGGAAACCGGCGGCTTCGCACCGCAGCGTACATGGTTGGTCAATCAGGATGGCTCAGCCAATCGACCCTTCTATTTTCGCACCGATCCCAAGTCCTGGCTCACCCCACTCAAGGAATGGATCACCCACGAGGCCTGGGTCCCGTCCACGGGTGACATGACCATGGTGAACGACAAACTCGGGATTCTCCTCGTCGCCAAAGACGGCTCGGCACGCCTCGTCCGCGAGGGCAATTACTGGCACGCTGCAGCCTCACACGATGGCAAACGTCTCGTCATCGACGATGCACAGGGCCGCCTCTGGCTGTCGGAAGTCGAGACCGGCAATATACAACTCCTCGCCACGGGTCTTCGCGACTCGGTCAAAGCCGTCCACGCCCACGCCTCGTTCGATCGACACGGGCGCTACGTCCAGTTCCACACCGGGCGTTCCAACGAAACCGTCGCCTTGCTCGATCTTGCTCAATTACCCAAACCGAGGTCCTCGTCATCCCCCTAACCCAACCTCACGCTCAACCGCTCCCCTCTATAGACTCCTCTGGCAGCACGAGGCCTATAGTCTCCTGAACCTTAAGGCCCATCCAGGTTCGCCCCGTAGCAAACGTTGAATATGGGTAGAGGCTACAGCATCCGCGCCAATTCCTCGGCAGAGATGTCCGTCTGTCGTAAGATTGCCCTGAGGGTGCCACGATCGATCTGCCGATGGTCTGGAACCACAGTTTGCGAGTAAGGATCATCCCGTCGCATGATGATGTGACTTCCATGCCGTCGGCGAACCCTGAATCCTAGCTTCTCCAGTGCGCGCACCAACTCCGCCCCTGACACCTGGGGGAGCTTGCTCATACCGCCAGTAGCAGGGCTTCGAAGCGTTCCTCTGGAACACTGAGTCCATCGTCCTTGAGCGCCAACACGTATCCTGCAATCGCTTCCCGGATATTAGTAATCGCGGCCTCGCGATTCTCTCCTTGTGAAACGCACCCTGGAAGGCTCGGACACTCAGCAACCCAGAAGCCGTCTTCGCCGGGATAAATGATAACCTGTCGCATGGACGGCACAATGCCTTCAACTAACCCGATCTGCAACTCCGCTTCCTGCCCGTCATCCCAAACCAGACGACTTCCCACACCCCACGAGCTGGAACGTTCCGTTTACGGTCCCGAAGCCGCTTCGTAGAAAACGACCGCCCAGCGAATCGGCATGCGAGACGCGTGAGGTGCAACCAGGACGCTACAACTCGGTTTAATCAGCAAAATGGAGCCACCGATGCGCCTCGGACGTAGGAGGGATTATTACACGCGGCCTCTGATCAACGCTGCGCCACGTGCCAAAGCACGCCGGACGGGTCGACGACATAAGCGACCCGCAACCCCCAAGGCTGCATCGCCGGTGGTTTTGGCGCAGTCACGCCGAATCTCGTCGGCAGATCGAGCGACGAGACATGCGTCCACCAACCATCAAGATCATCGACCACGAGTTGCATCATGAAGTTTTCAGCCCATTGTTTCTGAAAATACCGTTGGAGAATGAACTCGCTCACTCCAATTCGGAAGATTGCCACCTCGCCATCGAGCAGCTTCGTGAAGCCTAGCATTTCATAAAACCGCTTGGATAAGTCGAAGTCTTTTGCCGGCAGGAAGGGCCGGGCGATCTCTGTGCCGGTGGGGACAAATGCATTCATAGTCGTAACTTCAATGACGTAGCAGACTAGATCGAACCTGAAGCAGTGTGTCCATCCGGCGGCCAAGGACAAGCCTCGGTTTAACAATCTGGCGGGCGATCCATCCTCGGCAGGCATGGACGTCGCGCTGCGACGTCCGCGTCAGGTGCGAACCGGAGGCTCGGGAGCTCTGAGCCTCCCAGCCTTGCCGTTAGCCATAACTCTGACTATGCGGTAGGAATTCAACGCGGAGAAGGAATCGAGAGAGGACCTACGGGACCGTCGCTCAGGGGACCGCAGGCCCAGTTTGACCTTTGGCCAGTTTCCAATCACGACGAATAAACCCACCCATGATCAGTAGAAACGAAACTGCGATATATGGCCACGCGTTGACGGATTGACCTGCTCCAGCCTCGTGATGTGGGGGAAATCCGGCGTGCAGAGGAGTCAACACCGCCATCATGAACGCATAAACCACGCGCCCGACAGGGTTCGGATCCGGATCACCGGCATGGAGAAGTCCAAATAAAAACCCTCCAGCAGGACCCGCCGCGATCAGACTCACCGCAAGATAACGCCAAAGCCTCTTCGAGCTCATAGAGTGTTGAATACACCGGAGCCTAATCTCTCGATCGATAACAACAAGCGTGGGTTTCCCACCCCGCAGACCATCGGATCCAAACGCACAAACCTTGTATCCCACACCCGCCCGCACCCAACCCCACGCCACCTCCCCTGGTTTCTAGGTTGAAACGCTGCATTCATTCTGAAACCTTACAGCACCAACATGCGATACACTCGGATTGATCCTCAGTTGTTTATCCAGAACCGACAACGCCTCAGTCGCGCCCTGGCCCCGAATTCCCTGGCCGTGATCAACGCAAACGACATCATGCCGACCAATGCCGATGGCACGTTCGGCATGAAGGTCAGCTCCGATCTGTTCTACCTCACCGGTGTCGAACAGGAGCACAGCATCCTCCTGCTCTACCCCGATGCCCACGAAGAGAAGCATCGCCAGATCCTGTTTCTTCGCGAACCCACGCCAGAGGCCGAAACCTGGGAAGGGCACAAGCTCACCAAACAGGAGGCCCGCACTCTCACGGGGATCCAAACGATCGAGTGGTTGCACGATTTCCAAAAACTGTTCCACCGCCTCATGTGCGAGTGCGACGACGTCTATCTGAATTCCAACGAGCACAAGCGCGCATCCATCGAAGTCGAGACCCGCGAAGCGCGCTTCGTGGCTGATTGCCAGCGGCGGTTCCCCTTGCACAACTATCAACGCCTAGCCCGGATCATGCACCAGATCCGCGTCGAAAAGTCCGAGCTCGAGGTCAATCTCATCTCCAAAGCGTGCGAGATCACCGGCAAAGGTTTCCGCCGCGTGCTTGGGTTCACCCGACCCGGTGTCACGGAAACCCAAATCGAGGCCGAGTTCGCGCATGAGTTCATCTGGAACGGTGGTGGCTTCGCCTACAACCCCATCATCGCCTCCGGCCCCAATGCCTGTATCCTTCACTACAACGAGAACTCGGCCGTGTGCAAAAAGGGCGAACTCCTCCTGCTCGATGTCGCCGCTAGTTACGCGAACTACAACTCCGACCTCACCCGCACCATCCCCGTCAACGGCCGCTTCACCCCGCGTCAACGCAAAGTCTACAACGCCGTCCTCCGAGTCATGCGTGAATCCGCCAAAGGTCTCACCCCAGGCAGATTGCCAAAGGTCTGGCAACGCGAAGCAGAACAGTTGATTGAAAAGGAACTCGTCGACCTCGGCCTTCTCACCACCCGCGCCATCAAACGCCAAAACCCCGACGCGCCCGCGCTCAAGGAGTTCTTCATGCACGGCGTTGGGCACCCCATCGGTCTCGATGTCCACGATGTAGGGCTCACCACCCAACCCATCCAAGCCGGTTGGGTCATGACCTGCGAACCCGCGATCTATATCCGTGAGGAAAACCTCGCCGTCCGTATCGAAAACACCGTGCTCGTCACGCCCAACGGCCCCCGCGATCTCATGGCTCATATCCCCGTCGAGGCCGATGAAATCGAGGCCCTCATGCAACCGTCATAACCCGTCTCCCAACACGTCCCAACCGCTTCCTCGCTATGTCATATCCAACCTGGAAAGGCGTTTTCCCCGCTGTCACCACCCAGCTCAATAAAGACCAAAGCATCGATTTCGATGCGACTTCCCGACACGTCGAGTGCTTGATTGAATCGGGAGTTTCCGGCCTCGTCATGCTCGGTTCGCTCGGCGAGAACCAATCCCTCACCGGAGAAGAGAAACGACGCGTTCTCGAAGCCACCGTCCAGACGGTCTCCGGTCGTGTGCCCGTGCTCAGCGGGGTCGCCGAAACCTCGACCGCCGAAGCCATCCGTTATGTCCGCGATGGTGAAAAGCTAGGGGCTAACGGTTACATGCTCCTGCCCGCCATGATCTACAAGGGAGACCCTCGGGAAACCACCGCGCATTTCCGATCCGTAGCCCGCGCCACAGGGCTCCCGATCATGATCTACAACAATCCTCTGAGCTACGCTAACGACATCACCCCTGAGATGTTCGCCGAACTCGCCGAGGTCGAGAATTTCGTCGCCATCAAGGAAAGCTCGGGCAACACCCGCCGCATCACCGATCTGCACAACACCGTCGGCGATCGCTACTCGCTCTTCACAGGGGTCGATGACCTCGTTCTCGAAAGCGCTATCCTAGGTATTGATGGCTGGGTCGCCGGCACCGGCATCGCCTTCCCAAAGGAAAACCAGTATCTCTGGGACCTATGCGTCGCTGGAAAATGGGAGGAGGCACGCGCAATCTATCGTTGGTTCACTCCCCTCCTCCATCTCGATACGCACACCAAGTTCGTCCAATACATCAAGCTCGCCGTCCAAGAAACCGGTCTCGGCCACGAATGGGTCCGCGCACCACGTCTTCCGCTCAAAGGTAAGGAGCGGGAAAGTGTGCTTAAGGTCATCCACGACGGAATTCAAAACCGACCGGAAATTCCCGCTCGGACGAAGCCGCGAAAGTCTCGCTAAAGCTCCACTCTCCCCACCTCCCATCGCTTGAACCTGGGCGCGCTTCAACAGGTCATCATTTACACCGATGGTGGCTGCGAAGGAAACCCCGGACCCGGTGCGTGGGCCGCGATCCTATGGCATGGGGAGGTCGAGCGTGCCGTCTCCGGAAGTAGCCCCATCACCACCAACAATCGTATGGAGCTGCAGGCTGCGATCTCCGCCTTGCGCCAGCTGAACCGACCCTGCAGCGTCATTCTCCACACCGACTCTCAATACCTTCGCAAGGGAATCACCGAGTGGTTGCCTTCCTGGAAAAAGCGAAACTGGCTGACCTCAACGCGAGAGCCCGTCAAAAACGCGGACCTTTGGCGCGAACTCGATGGGCTCACCCAGGGTCACCGAATCGATTGGACATGGGTCAAGGGCCACGCCGGTAACCCCAACAATGAACGGTGCGATCAGCTGGCTTCGGCCGAGATCAAGAAACTCAAAAAAGCATACTCCCCCGCACAACTCAAAGCGCTGGCTCACGAGTTCCGCCAAAACCCATAACCAAGGTAGGGCCGGTGCGCCCTTTGTCCGGCCGAAGCCCCAGCGAAGGCGGATCCGCCGTCCCCGTCCCGCGAAAGCGGGACGGAACGAGTCCAAGCGTCATAAGTCCATGATCCTCGCGCGATCCCATTCGTGCACATTCGAGAAACCGGTGGTCTGAAAGAGCCCGCCCTTCAGACTTTGAGGTTGCGTGTTTACCCCAGGATCAAGTGATGCCCCCCTGCTGACGCCGAGAAACGTCTCCTTTCCCCGCCAGCTGCTAAGCCGTAACTCTGCGGTAGGAACTCAACGCGGAGACGGCGAGGATCGAAGACGCAAAGCGGGGCAAGGAAGTCTCCAGCCGCTGTGGGGTAGCTCCACACACCAACGAGTGATGCGGTTCACTCCACGGAAATAGAATCCATTCCTCTGCGCCTCCGGCACTTTGCGCCTTCGCGTTAAAACTCTTCTGAATGGTTTCGGTTAAGTTTGGAGGTCCAAACCGACTTTTTCCTTCCACCTCATAACCATTCTCTTACTCTTTCCCCCATCAATCAGCTGCGTCCATTTATGCGAACCCGTTCTTTCCTGCACCCTCTTGGCTTCCTATGGGCTGTCGGGCCTCTCCTGCTCCAATGCGCCATGGCTCAAACCCCCGAGTGGATCTGGCTCCAAAAAACCGGCGGTGCCGAGACGCGTTACTTCCGAAAATCGTTCGAAGCGAAGTCCGCCCCGACCAGCGCCGAGTTGGTCGCCACGGGCGACGACGGCATCGAGGTATTCCTGAACGGTGAACGCGTAGCCACCACTTCCACCTGGGGTGAACCCGCACGCGCTCGCATCGAATCGAAAATCAAAACCGGCATCAACACGCTCGCTCTCAAAGGTTGGAACGGAGATTCCAGCGCCGCAGGACTCCTCCTCAAACTCGATATCACCAGTCCAAGCGGAAAACTCACTGTCGTCTCTGACACTTCTTGGAAGGGCTCGACAAAGGAGGAAGCCGATTGGACCAAGCCCTCCTTTCCGGACACCTCATGGGCCAGTGCTCAGTCGCTTGGCAAACACGGAGTGGATCCTTGGGGTCAAGTTATGGGACCCGCCGCCAAACGCGAGGCCACCCCAGCCGATGCCCTCTACACACTCCCCGATTTCAAGGTCGAACTCATCCACAGCTCCGAACCCGGAGAAGGTTCCTGGGTTGCCCTCACCAAGGATAACCAAGGCCGACTCCTCGTCAGCCCCCAACACGGCAAAGGGGCCGAAGGTAATGGTGGCCTGCTCCGAATCACTCTCGATGCCTCCGGTCACGTCTCAAAGCGTGAGTTCATCGCGCAACCCCTCTTCGATGCTCAAGGGCTCTTGTTCGCTCACAATTCTATCTACGCTGTCGTCAACAAATACTCCTCCAAATACGAAAGCGGCCTCTACCGCCTGACGGATTCAAACGGTAACGATCGCTATGAGAATATCCAGTTGCTCAAAGCCATCAAAAACGGCGGCGGCGAGCACGGCGCTCACGCCGTCGAACTCGGCCCCGACGGCCACCTTTACGTCATCGGCGGGAATCATACCCCTCTTCCCGAAGGCATTGCAGCGAACTCACCGATCCGCAATTACCGCGAAGATCATGTCCTCCCTCGTCAATGGGATGGAAACGGTCACGCCGCCGGAATCCTCGCCCCAGGGGGCTGGATCGCCCGGACAGACAAGGATGGTGCCTCTTGGGATCTCTTCTGCGCCGGATTCCGTAACCAATATGACTTCGCTTTCAACGTTGACGGAGAACTCTTCACCTACGACTCCGACATGGAATGGGATTGGGGTATGCCCTGGTATCGCCCAACCCGCATCAATCATTGCGTCTCCGCAGGCGAGTATGGCTGGCGCTCCGGCACCGGCGTCTGGCCAGACTACTACCCGGACAGTCTCCCTGCCATAGACATCGGTGTCGGTTGCCCCACGGGCGTCGGCACCGCCAAAGGATCTAAATTCCCTGCCAAGTATCAACGGGCGCTCTACATCATGGACTGGACCTATGGCCGCCTCATGGCCGTTCACCTTACCCCAAACGGAGCCAGTTACTCGGGCGCTTTCGAAAACTTCGTCTGTCCTAAAGGGCTTGTGGACCCCAACGCCACCAAAAAGCCGCTCAACGTCACGGACCTCGTCGTCGGAAACGATGGAGCCATGTATTTCACCGTCGGCGGTCGAGGGGTTCAGTCCGGCCTATATCGCGTGACCTACCACGGCAACGAATCCGTTGCGCGTGCCGATCAGCCTAACCAGCAAGGGGCCGAGGCCCGAGCTCTGCGTCGACGCCTCGAAGCCTTCCACGGCAAAGTCGATCCCTCAGCCGTCAATACCGTCTGGTCTCACCTCAATAGCCCGGACCGCTTCATCCGCTTTGCCGCTCGTGTGGCGCTCGAGTGGCAACCCGTCAACACCTGGAAGGACCGCGCAATCGCCGAAACCTCAACCCACGGCGCTCTGACCGCCCTCCTCGCCCTCGCTCGCGTCGGTGGACCCGAAACCCAGGCCGACCTACTCAAAGCGCTCGCTAAGTTTCCCCTGCCTTCACTCGGCGAATCCGACCAACTCGAAAAACTCCGTGTCATCGGCCTGAGTTTCGTCCGTCAAGGACGCCCATCTGCTGAACTCGCTCAAATGGCCGCCGAGAAGCTCGGGGCTCGATTCCCCTCCTCCAGCAGCACGCTCAATCGCGAACTCGCTCAACTCCTGATCTTCTTGGACGCGCCCGGTGTGGTAGAAAAATGCCTCCAACTCATGGCCGCTGCCCCCACGCAAGAGGATATGATCCATTACCTCTTCCACCTGCGCACCGCCAAATCCTGGACCCTCGACCAACGAAAAGAATATTTCGCTTACTACGCCAAAAATCGAACCGGCTACAATCATCAGGGCCTGACTTCTCAGTGGTTCAAAGAAGCCGGTCGCGACTACGGTGATGGAGCCAGTTTCGCGAATTTCATGAAAAACTTCTTCAAGGAGGCCGTGCAGAACATTCCCGCCGAGCACAAAGCAGATCTACAAACCTTGCTGGCCGAAGTCGATCCCTCCAGCAAAGCCTCCCAACGCCGAGCATCAACCAGCGCCTTCCCCCCCGTCTCTCAACGTTCCGTCGTCAAGGAATGGAAGCCGAGTGACTTCCTGGCCGACATCGACAGCTCCCGCACAGGAAGGAATTTCGAAAAAGGTAAACAAGCGTTCGTCGATGCTCAATGTCTCGCCTGCCATCGCTTCGGCAACGAAGGAGGGGGCGTAGGCCCAGATCTCACCGCAGTTTCCACACGCTTCAGCCGACGAGACCTGCTCGAAAGCATCCTTGAACCGTCCAAAATCGTCTCCGAACAGTTCCAAAACACCGTCGCTGAACTTAAAAACGGTGAAGATGTCACCGGCCGCCTTGTCTCTGAGTCCGCCACCGAGCTGGTGTTTGTCCCCGACCAACTGCATCCCGAGAACCGAATCTCTGTCAAAACATCAGAGGTCGTAAAACGGGGCTTTTCCAAGCTTTCCCCAATGCCCGAGGGCCTCGTGAATGTGCTCAGCAAAGACGATATCCTGGATCTTATCGCGTTCATGGAGTCCGCCGGCCGACGCGAACATGCCGTGTTCAAAAAGTAGTTACAGTCGTGAGCAAGAAAGACGCAAAGATCCAGGCCCTGCTTCTGTTCGATCCGGCCTCCCGGTTCGATCCGCATTACCTGGGATTCTTCCGGTGCTTCAACGACGGCCTGTATTACGAAGCCCACGACGTGCTGGAAGCGCTCTGGTTACCCTCCCGAAAGGGGCCACTCGACACATGCTATAAAGGACTCATTCAGCTCGCCGGGGCCTTCGTTCACCTCCAAAAAGGCAGACATCGCCCCGCAGACGCTCTGTTCGGCTTGGCTTACAAGAACCTCGCCGGTTTCCCTTCCACCACCGAAGCCCTCAATCTCAACTCCGTTCTCATCGAAATCGCAAACTGGCGCCAAGTGCTCTCCGAGACCCGATTTCTCCGTAATCCTTTGCTCGATGGACTCCGCCCCGCCCCACGGCTCCAGCTCGAATCGCAAACGATCACACAGAACTTTTGACATCACCCCGCCCCTTATCCACTCTCGCCCCATGTCCAAGTCAGCTCTAGGACGAGGTTTAGGAGCCCTGCTCACGAAACAACCTTTCGCGAACAAAGCAACTCCTCCAACCTCACCCTTCCAATCACCCCCCGATTCTTCCGCATCGACAGCCCCTTCTGAAGCGGCTAGCGCCGACTCGGTTCTTAGAGTCGATGTGTCGCGTATCCATCCCAGCGCGCTCCAACCGCGCCGCGACTTTCCCCAAGAGTCCCTCGCTGAACTGGCCGACTCCATCCGCGAACAAGGTATCCTTCAACCGCTCGTCGTCCGCAAGGATGGCGACTCCTTCGAACTGATCGCGGGCGAACGCCGTTGGCGCGCCTCCCAACTCGTCGGCCTCAAACAGGTCCCCATCATTGTCCGGGAAGCCAACGACACCACCGTCCTCGAGTGGATGCTCATCGAGAATCTCCAGCGCGAAGGTCTCAACCCCATCGAAGAAGCCAAAGGCTACGCCCAGCTCGTCGAACAGTTCAGCCTCCGACAAGAAGACGTTGCCACCAAGGTCGGCCGAAGCCGCGTCGCCGTCGCCAATGCCCTGCGCCTCCTGCGCCTGCCCAGCGAACTCCAAATCCACCTCCGCGAAAACCGATTGAGCGTCGGTCACGCCAAAGTGCTGCTCGGCCTCGACGGCCCCGAAACCCAAACGCTCGCTGCTGAACGCGTCATCCGCGAGAACCTCAACGTTCGTCAAACCGAACAGCTCGTCGCCGCGATGCAGCAAAAAGCCGCAGCGGGCTCCATCGCCCCAAAGGGTGCTACCACCTCTAAACCCCAGGACGCTCACCTCGCCGATCTCGTCTCCAAGCTCCAAGAACGCCTCGGCACCAAAGTCGGCCTCCGCTACAGCAAAGGTAAAGGTGCCGTAGAAATCAAATTCTTCAACGACGACGACCTTCAACGAATTCTGGATGCTCTTGGCATCAAACCGGATTAGCCCAGCCCGCTCAAAACTCCTCTCCCCCGATCCATAACGAAAACCGATCTCCAACCCGATCACCATGACCGAAAACCTGATCCAACAATCCTACAAAGTTTGGGCAGCAGACAATTTCGTCTACGGCCCTGTTGACTTGGAAACCCTCATCCAATGGGTCGAGGATCAACGGGTCGTCGCCGATACTTGGGTTCATAGCCAAAGCGAAAACGCATGGCGCCAAGGCCGCGATATCCCCGAGCTCTACCAATACTTCCACACCGGCAACACGACCGCTTTCTTTAGAAAACAGGCCGGCATCGGCGCAAACTACACCGCCGATGAAGTCCGCCAGTTCAAACTGTTCAGTGCCCTCTCCAACGGTCAGCTCGAACAGTTCATGCGGTTCTGCGAGTATCTATCCTGCAAACCCGGCGAGGTTCTCATCAAAAAGGGTGATCCCGGCGACGGTATCTTCTTCCTCCTCAGCGGCGAACTGCGAGCCCGTCTCGTCGTCGGTCTCCAGGATACCACTCTCGGAAGTATCGTGGCCGGCGAGTTCTTCGGCGAAATGGCCATGTTCACCCACAGCTCCCGCTCCGCCGATGTCGTCGTCGAATCCGAAGCGCGCTTGCTCCGGCTCTCCGCCGAGTCCTTCCTTCTGCTCATCCGCGAACTGCCGGGTCTCGCTGGCCCCATCCTCTACGCCATCGCCCAAATCATGGCCCGTCGTATCGCCGAGTCCAACAAGAGCCTCCAACGCGAAGTCGCCGGCGGCTTCGTCTGGCGGTAGGCCACACCCACACGGCGTCGTTCAACGGCTTCAGCATAGCCCCTCACACCGGGACTTACCCTATCCACGTACACGCCTCATCCGCTTCCTACCCACTCCACTCATCCAATACGCCTCCAACGTTTTCCTCAACGGATCCGCATCCGCCCCACAAAATCCCAAGTGCGAATGCTTTCGCCATCCCTCAGCATGACGCGCCCCACCCGATAAGCGCCCTACCTCCGCCGACATCTCCTCCATCGCAGACAAATACGAGTCCATCCCCTGACTCACGTCCAACCATTGCTTCTGGCTGACGTGCGCGGCCAAAGCCTCGCGTTTGGCCTTCAATACCGTTCCCACATCAATGTAAAAGTCAGCCTCCACAGGCTTCCCCAACCCATCCCTCAGCCCGTGCGGCATCGCATGGTACAGGGTTACTTCACCGTCTACCGCCTTCGATCGCGGTATCGTCACAAAGTTCGGCATCCCCCTCGCAAACGCTGCCGTCACCACGAGCCGACACGTGTTCATGTGATCCTCCATATAGTCCTGCGGAGAATGGGTCAGGATAATGGATGGTCGAACCTCCCGAATCACCGCTGCCACACGTCTCAGGTTCTTCGCGTCATAAAAGATTTCCAGATCATCGGCGATGCTGGGATGATAAACCGCTCCTAAAAGCTGCGCCGCTTTCATGGCCTCCAACTTCCTCACCCGACGCACCGTCGCCGCCGGTGCCGACTGACTGCCACAGTTGCCACTCGATAGATTCATGTAGTGAATCTCAAACCCTTGCTCACGTAAGAGCAACAGCGTCCCCGCCATCAGGAACTCGATGTCATCCGGGTGAGCAGCTAAAGCAAATGCAACGCGGGAATTCATGTTTCAACGGGTTCGCTATATCGATTCCTTCTTAACAGCCCAATACTCCAACGCCCATAACACTTCCCCATTACCACGAGCCCGATCCATCTCACAAGACCGGAGTCCCAAACGCTTTCATGGAATCCTACCCATGAACAGCCCTCGGCCCTCCGCTGTAGGCCGCGTGCCAGTTGTGTTCGGCATGGGATTTGTATTGAAGGCGGGCAAACGTGACACACAAACGCCATATTGATGTCACCTAACTGTAACTTGTACAAGGAGGTACT
>Ga0172367_10002992_pt1 | contig 22490 bp, 33 predicted proteins | sample Lak10m_FD_114542 | JGI IMG/M metagenome (GOLD analysis project Ga0172367, IMG submission 114542) | Freshwater microbial communities from Kabuno Bay, South-Kivu, Congo - kab_022012_10m | ecosystem: Environmental > Aquatic > Freshwater > Lake | place: Democratic Republic of the Congo: South-Kivu... | reverse complement strand
TCAAGATAAGAGCGATTACCGGGCTGACCTGACTGGTCCAGCGGTATATCCTTCCTTCGGTCTGGTAAATTGTCTCGCACTGAAAGAACAGCACATATGCAACCTGTTACCGCACAAATGATGGCCACGATGACCAATGTCCGTGGGGATATCCGCAAGGTCGATGGTAAGACTGTTGGTGTCCTTACGTTTGACTCAGCATCTGGTAGCAACCACGAGTTGTCGATCTCGGACTTCGACAATATTTACAAGTCCTTCGTCAACTGCTGGCCAGTGGTTAAGCCCCTGAAGGAACAAATGGTAACTGCCCAACGCGAAGAAGGCAAAGCTGGTCGCGAGGCGGAGAAGGTAGCTGCCAAAGAGAAGAAGGTCGCAGATCGCGCCAAGGCGAAGGCTGAACTGGCTACCCAGCGTGATGCGGAGAAAGCCCAAAAAGCTGCCGATCGTGCACAGAAGAAAGCCGAAGAGGCTATTGCCAAGGCCAATATCGCCAAGGCGAAGGCTGACGAAGACACGAAGGCACTGGATATCAAGAAGAACGAAGATGCCGCCAGGCTCAAAGCTGCGGCTGATCGACTGGCGAATACCGGCACTGCTAAGCTGCCCAGGACCAAGAAATAATCCTAATACCCCATACGAATCCGAACCTTGAACCAGGCCGCCGGTGGTAACTCCACCGGCGGCTCTTCCATATATGATACAAGAACAATTGAAAACCGCGGATATCAACCTACGCATCGACCAGCTGGCTATTGCTCATCCTACCATGGGATATCGCAGACTCACTGCATTATTGCAGCAGTCAGGTCATGAGGTATCTGAAGACTACGTGCTAAAGTTCATGCAGGATCGCGGTCATTGGCCCAAGATACACCCCGGTGGTCTTCGTGATAGGCTTCACAATGATGTGGATACCTTCCGTGAAACGATATTCGTCACGCGGATCGATATATCCAATAGTAGTTACAAGACAGGTTTAGTCGATTTTGTCGTTCTCAACTCGTTTAATGGGAAGACGGTTTATACCTATCAACGCAGCGACTCCAATGAACTGTTGGTTTTCGCTTCCAATATCTGGCTGCGTCCTGCTGAGGTCAAGGAAGCAGTGGAGTGGGATCAGGCTATTTCGGAATCGGGAATCGAAAATCGGAAATCGGAATAATCGGTAAACAACAAACACACAAAAACACATATGAGCGCAGATCAAACTAAAACCGGAGACACGCTAGAAACCCCATCGAGTGGTGAATACCGGAAATGGAAACCCTCCACTCACACTAGTAAGATGAAGGGTAAACACTGGTTAGAGTATTCCAAGAAGCGTCAGTTGTCTTGCGTCATGAAAGCTGAGGAGTTTTTTGCCTTGCCTAAGGGTGAACAGGTCGAGCGATTCTTCCTGCACACTGGATGTGATATCGTCTCACAGCGAGCATTCTACGATGACCCTGCTGGGGCTATCCAAAGGTTTGGTGAGCAACTTAACATCAAACACTTCTATCCCAGATTCTTAACCACGATCTAGTCTCACAGATCCGGCACAGCCTCTAGATTGAGCCTGTGCCGGATCTCTGTTTAGGAGGCTGTTTTGGTTCTTGAGATATCCCCCCCAAATCGAGCTTGACGGGAACGCGCTTCTGTGTCAAACTTTTCGCTGTGACGACCGAACCAATAGCACTGGACCAGTCAATCTTGACCGGGGTAGGCCATGCATCCCAAAGATGCCTCGGTCGTCACGCCTCCAAGCAACCTACGTTGGTGGCCTACTCCCGGTCAGTTATACCTCATTGTTATGCATCTCTGCGTGTTCGGCGGTCAATATGGGTCGGAAGGTAAAGGTAGTGTGTCGGAGCATCTGCTCCTAAGTAATCGGTATGTTTCAGGAGTAGGTCTTCTTCGTAAATGGACGGTTATTGGGGAGAACGCACCAAACTCAGGCCATACCTGCACCGCTGGATCGGTCAGGTCACTCCCAGCAGCGTCATTCTTCGCAGATCGGGTAATTCTCGGACCCGATGCCGTGATCGACCCTCCCACCTTGATGGATGATATTCTTAAGATCCAAGTCTGGCGTGCGACACAGAAGGAGTATTCCCTCCCTCAGTTGCCGATGGGTAGGCTAGAGGTTCACATCCATTCGAATGCAGCTTGGCTCCAGCCGATACACCGTGAAATGGAAGCTAATTTGGCGAGTATCAAGGCAATCTCTTCAACTGGATCTGGCTCTGGTGCTGCCAGATACGACAAGTATTATCATCGTAAACCTGACGCGGTGATGAGTGCTGCTCATCGGAATATTTTCGATGGCTTTGACGTAAGAATCTGTCACCCCAATGCTTGGCTATCTCTTGTTGATCAGGCACTCTGCGGTGATTGCCTCTTCGAATGTTCGCAAGGGTTCCTGCTTGATACTAATTTCGGCATTTACCCTTGTGTTACGTCTCGCTCGACGTCGCCACGCGTGGCTATTGAACGCAACGGATTTGGTAATGGTGACTGGGTTTACTGCTCAGTAATGCGAACCTATCCGATCCGGACCGGTGGCCCATCTGGTCCGACCATGGGCAAAGAGGTTACCTTCGAGTCCCTTGGCGTCATTCCGGAGATTGCCACAGTGACCAAACGCACACGCCGGATATTTGAGTTCTCAATCGATGAATTCATCCAGACTTATCGGATGACTCGGTTCGATCGCCTCTACATCACTCACACTGATTACCTTCTGGAGTGGGCTAAACGCAATTATCCAGATTATTCTTCTATGAACTTTGCTGCTGTTGTTAACGCGGCTGGTGCTGGGTGGGTGGATAGTGAGATCTTCAAGGCCTGTCCCGAATCAGGCGATCTCGTCAACAATGTATGGGTTAGCTACACTCCCGGTTTCTTCACCAAAATCTAACACACATATGGAGATCAAGAATACAGCACCAATGCTCCGAATAATTCGACGCCACTGGGTCGAAGACACAGCCGAGAATATTGCTCGAAGGTTCCAGATGAAATTTCATCGTGGGATCCAAGAACATGGTAATGATCTTGGATATGTTACTACCGAACAGCTTATCAATGAAATGGAAGCTGAAGCACTAGATCAGCTGGCCTACGTCGCAGAACTTCGTCGCAGAATTACACCATTGACTAAACAAAAACCATCATGAGCAAAGACCAACCATGGCGAGATCCTCGTATCCCGCGTCACGCAAACCCCATGCAACCCAATCAACAACAAGTCGCCTTGCCAGTAGGTCAGGTGATGATCAAGGGACTACGCGCTGAATTCCACGCTAATCGGCACGTTTTGAAACTACAACGGCACAGATTCGACGTTGGGGTGGACCTCTACCCAGCGATGGCTCCTATCCAGTCGGAGCCGCTGGGTCAGTCGTGGGTCAGGCTGTGGGTGCATACGCACGTGCACATGGCTGTGCCACCGGGGCTAGTGATGCAACTTACTGGCAGGTCATCAACGTCTGATAAACTGGGCGGAGCTTTCGTGATCCCATCAATCATTGATCCGGGATTCGCTGGTGAGCTTCGTATCAGGATTCAGTGCCTCAAGCAGGACGAAAACGTGACTCGATCCCTGATTATGAAGTATGTCAATGAAGAATGCGCTTTGGCTCAAGTCGTCATCCATCCATACGTCGTGCCACAGTTTGTGAATTGGAGCGATCAGATGGTTGCTGCAATCGGTAGACATGATAACGGCTACGGGTCGACAGACTCGATCAAAGGTGGTCGTATCATTCCCCCTAACGGTTCTATCGAGAATTAATATGAATCAACCACGACCAGAAGAAATGCGGGCGCTCTCGGCTAGGCAGATCCGAAGGATTCTGTCTGGCCAGCTTGGTTCGCTCGCGTCTTGGTGCAACCCAGCTGATCTAGCTGATGCCGTGACACGCCTCCATGGTAAACTTCCGGAAATGACCAAGCGATGGGAAGTAGTTCATCGCTCAGCTGCAGCTAGCCGGAACGCCAGAGCAGGTCAACCAACCAAATCATCCAGTGGCCAAGCGACCAAAAACTAGAGTAGTCTTCCGCGACGGTAACGGTAAGTTCGTCAAGGCTTCCGATCGTTACCGCAAGGCGGCTATAGTTCAGGCTGTCCGCAAAGGACATGTCTTTGACCTAATTGACACCCGTATCACTAAGGGTGTGAAGATTACTCCTAGCACACTGGTCAATGTCTTGACTCGTGATGAGTTTGAGTCTCTGGATGAGGCTCTTGTTCCATTCAAGGTCTATACGAGCAAGAAGAAGTATGCAGCATGGGACGTTTCTGAGCAGGTGGATCAGACTAAGGGTATTCGGCGCAAGACACTTAAATACACTGTCGAAGTTATCGACGGCAAGCGTAAACGGTTTATCTCGTTCTATCATCGAGTGAACCGCAACACTAGTGCAAGCTACCAGATCTTCCGTCGCATCAATCAGGAGATCGGTCTGGAGGGAATGTTCCTCTACGATCGGATTGGTGGCAAGATTCTGGCCGACCGCACTGGCAAGAAGATTAAGCTAGGCAAAGTAACCGTGGAGAAAATTGTATGAAGACATTCGAAGATCAAGATGAGTTTAGTCAGCCAGCTGTTGACCGGTATACAGACTGGTATGGCTTCGACACTGAGAATGATGAGCATGGTAAAGTCACCTTGGCGGCGTTGGTTCACGAATCGGGGCATGTTAAGGTATGGAAGAAGGCTGGTGGGTTCGCTGACTGGTGCGAGAAGCAGAAGGGTATGCCAATCGTTATCTGTCACAATCTAGAGTATGACCTGATTAACGAGTTTGGACCGAAGGCATTCTCAGAATTACAACTTAATTACCTCAAGGGCCGGCTGATTTCAGCCAAACACCGCAACATCACCTTTCGTGATAGCTTTAACCACTTCCGAATGTCACTCCTTGAGATAGGTAAGTGCATTGGTATCGCCAAGAAGGAAATGGACATCCATTCTGAGGAATACGTCACGATTGATGCGCTGATCTGCCTCAAGGTGATGACTCGTGCCAGAGATTACATCATGAGCTTAGGTGGAAAGATGGGTGCTACATCTGGTAGTAGTGCAGTCTCGGTCTGGCGTCATATGACCGAGGACGAGTTCTGCACTGGTCCACTTGATACGCCATGGCTACGCAAGGGTTACTACGGTGGCAGGACCGAGATCTTTAGACCATTCACACAAGGTAAAAAAATTATCCTGCCCGATGGAACCGAGGACCGTGAAGCGTCAATTTGCGGCTATGACATTAACAGCATGTATCCTCACGCCATGCTGAACGACTTTCCCGAATACTTGACGCCAGATCCGACCATGGAGAAAGCTAAAGGTATGGCGGAGGTTACGATCTCGATTCCGCATAAGTGTTACGTTGCACCGCTGCCGTATCGTGGCAAGAATGGTGAGCTTCTTTACCCCACAGGAGTCATCACTGGTGTTTGGGTTTATGATGAAATCCGCGCAGCGGAGAAGATGGGAGCCGAGGTGCTCAAGGTCCACGAAGCATACGGGTGCAACGTCATCTTCCGGCCATTTGACCAGTTCATCCACACACTCTATGGAAAGCGTAAGGCATCGACTGATGAATCTGAGAGACTGTTCCTCAAGGTGCTAATGAATTCCCTTTATGGGAAGATTGCTAGTAAGAATATGGTCACTCGAACAGTGTCACGTTATAATCTGGAGAAAGCTAAAAACCCTAGGATCGATGAAGTCAAGTGGGTGACTTATCACCGTGGATTGCTGGACTTCACGACACCACCGCAACCATATGTTAACGTCTGTTGGGGTTCGATGATCACAGCTTATTCACGGCTGAATCTACTAGGCTGGCTTGAGCAGGTGCCACCTGAGAAACTGATCTATTGCGATACCGATTCAGTCTATTGCGACAATTACCCTCTTCCAACGGGTAATGAGCTTGGTCAGATGAAGCTAGAGAAGAGAGCTAAGGTGATGAAGGTGGTTCAACCCAAGGCGTATCAACTGGATGACTTTTATAAGGCTAAGGGTGTGCCTAAGCCTAGGGTGAATAAACAGACTGGACAAATCGAGATTAACTTCGCTCAGCAATACATTGAGGAAGGAACGACCAGCTTCCAAGCACCAATTCGTTTTAGGGCAAGTATCACGAGCAGACGCGGCGTGGCTAACCAGTGGGTTAATCACTCGAAGTCACGTCGCTCTGGATACGGAGCCAAGATACTTTCCGGCGACAGGTATTTCCCTCCTGTCGTTGGCGAGCAACTCCACCTACTGTAAAAAGTGGAGAGCAAACTAAACAACACTGGGAAGAATAGAGAGTAAGTTATGGCAGAAAAACAACATACCACGATGACACGTGAAGTTCAAGCTGAAGCCGATGCCGCAGTTACAATCGTAGAGCAAGAGCGCTTGGCCTACGTCGGTGACAGCAAGGTGTGGGATAGTTCCCGCGAGCCGGAGTATGGTGGTCAGTCTGATATCCTTGAACTGAAAGTGGGTGAGGTCTCCAAGATTCTCACTTACATCGGCCATCAGGCGATGCAGACGACCCTCGGTAGCACCACGGTTCACACTGCTACCTCACCCGACGGTGGTTCGCTCCGCCTGCCTATCTCGGCGTCGTTCCTCCGCGCCATCGATCAGGCTGGCATCAAGCGTGATGATGAGTTCCTCATCAAGCGCTTTGAGGACGTGAAGAAATCCAGCGGCAAGGGTGCTGGACAGACCATGCAGATCTACGCTGTCAAGCTCACCAAGCGCGCTCCGCTGCCCGGTCAAGGTCAATAATTGACAACAAACAACAACGGCTGTGGGTCCAATCCCCACAGCCTCTTCCCATTTTTCTCCATATGAACCTAATTCTAGCCGTCTTAACATCTGTTGGGCCTGCCGCTAAAACAGCCGATAAACAATGCTTCTTCGAAGAACGCATCATCTGTCCAGACCATTGGGCTGGTCTTACTTCATTGGCTCGTTCTAGTCATCCGGTCATTGGGAAAACCCGAGATTATTGTCACTACTGTGCTGAAGCGGAGACAGCACTCATCAACTCGATGCGACTGCAGGACTGGTTTACTAAGGTTAAGCCGAGCGATACGGTTTATATTTCTGGCCCAATGAGCGGTCTACCCGATTACAACCGCCTAGCCTTCTGGCGGATGGAACATGCTCTTAAGGTGACCGAAGCAAAGATCCTCTCTCCTGCTCACCACGACAAGGATCTTGAGTATGCGGATTACATGAAAGCCAGCATGGACATGGTTTTTGCTTGCACCTGCGTTGTCACGCTTGAAGGCTGGGAGAAATCCAGGGGTGCCAGTGCTGAACTCTCGCTGGCGTATGCGCTCGGTAAACCGGTTCATTATTACAAAACCAACCATGAATCCTAATCCCTCTGTTATCATCTTTTGGTTGATACTCATCATATCACTCGTGTGGAACTTTTACTTTATCCTCCATTATCTGGTCCTGTTTAGGACTGGGTGGCGAGTTAATAAAAATCCACACAGGAACAAACAGGAGTGCGACCGATATTTCTGGTTCCACGATGGGGATAGCTGGCATGCACTAACTCCCAATGAAAAAAGGAACGCTAAGTTTAAAGCTGGCGTAAATCCGGAAGATCTGGAGAACCTGTAGGACCCAAGATGAAGAAAATCCTCGTAACTGTGTTCTATAAAGACAATCGACCGAAGATGGAGAAACGGTTTGCTTCCTTGATAGAAATGAAGCTGCAGGTCGAGATAGCCCGGTTCCTTGCAAGCCTTACCTTCAATGAGGTAGCCAAGGTTGAGATCGTTCCTGAGTAGCTAGGGCAGCTACTTCGTCAATTCCCGGATGATACCACTGGTGTCAGCCGGGTCTTGCGTTTTTTGATGCTCACTGGCAAACCATCCTTTAATCAGCTTCTTCTGATCTTCACTTAACTCAGCGCTAGCGGATATACGAGACTTGAAGTTTTCGCCTCCCTGCACTAACTCAGCAAAGCCATCAGCGATTACCCTAGCTGGACGTTTCACGATGGTAGTTCCGAGCTTAATCGCTGGATTGAACACACCCCAGATTTCGACCGCTTGCCAGACTACCTTGAAAACCACGTAACCGATAATCGCAAGGAAACCGAACCAGAGCCATTCCTTAATAGTGGCCAGAGTATCGGCATCAGCAGCGTTTGACTTGTCGATCTTCTCAAGTTTTCCTTCCAGACTTTTCACCCGGTCATCCTGCACCCGGTTCTGTTCCTCCAGCCGGCCCAACATATCATCCAGCCGATTAAAATGATTTGAGGCGTCGACTTTCATCTGCAGGTTGGTCGACAGTAAAGCATCTATCGCTTTGCGTGCTGCGAGGATCTCTGTTGCAGCTGGAGTTATTCCAGCCGACTGGAAAGCGACTAAAGCACTATCGAGCCGCTCTTCCGCAATTACCGTGTTCGTCGTCGGTGACTCATCCTTCTGCAGAGCGCGTCGGGCAGCATCGACGTTAACTACCCCAAGCTCGGTCTTCTTTTCCTGACCCTCGTCCCGTTTCACTTTTGCCGCTTCGAGCTTTTCTTTTGTGGCTTGGCGGTTCTCACTTGGGGAAAGGCAACCGAACGCAAGGACTGACAAGGGAAAGGCCAAGACGATACCACGGGAAAAGCGGCTTCGAAGGTTCCGGAAAGAAGTCTGGAAAAGGGGCTTCATGAAACACTTCGGGTATCTATTTCCGTGTAGCAAAGTAAACCGCAGCAGCAATCAAAACAGCTACTGCTACAGTGTCTTCGGGAGCGGAACCTTCTGGTGGAATGACTGGTGGGGCCACACCACGACGCATGGCGTATTCGTCCCATTCATCAGGGCTGGTTTCTATGTCCTTAAAGCTATCCTCTATGGTTTCGAGGTTTATGATATGGTTTGGTTCAACGTAGGAAACAAGAAACTGGTATTTGGCCAATGCGGACACCAAGTCGCTTGCCTGCATGTCAGTTTCCATCACCAGAAGACCGCTGTCGAGTGGATCGCCTTCGATCTTGGCCTTGATAAAGTGTTTGGTGGCTGGGTCACTCATGAACCCAATTAGGTCGTCGACCTCTTCGCGTTTATCTAGTGCGACGATAAACTCGTTCATTTGGCCTTCCTTATTTCTCTAATGTCATCGCGCATGTCTCTCATATTAGCGGACATTGAGCGTATTTCTGACGTGAGATTGGCAATAGCGATCGCTACGCTTTGGTCGTTGGCGTTAATCTGCTTAACCAGCGCATCATACTCAGCGTGAGTCACCATCGGGTGAGCAATGAGGTTAGTGGAGAAAACCCGGTATTCAGCACGGGTGACAAAGTTTTCATTACCATAGGACTTAATCTCGCCTTGGATCCACCAAATCGCAAAGGCTGCAGCTGGGATGATGATGAATTGAATGACCCGGCTGGCCCATTTGCAGATGGATTCAAAACGTTCATCATTTAGTTTGAGCCAGATTGTGTTCATAGCGGATAAACCAATTGACCTTGAATGAGTGAGTCGTCGTCTAGCCATACGTAGCAATCGATGAAGTTTCCATTGATCACATGGCCGGGAACATCTTTTAGGGTGAAGGCTAACCGGAGGTTTGGTCCGGCTATGTTGAGATACTCGTAGGCCGAGTTCATTAAGGTGTTGTCTTTGATGACTCCGACCGGGTAGAGAAGGCCATCGTAAGTGTCCCAAGCTGCTGACGAGCTACCATTTAGCTGTATGTTGGCTCGCTTTAAGGCTCGGTTCGCTGGGAAGGTGACAGTGACAATTGTATTATTCCAGCCACCTGGCTCAAACGTGCCCCACGAACCGACCCAGTCTTCATAAGGCTCAGGTGGAGCATACTTCTCAAAGCCTTGGGTAACGTAATTAGCGTTGAAAAGCTCTGGAGGAGTAGCAGGAAGAGAAGCCTGATAACCGGTGGGAGTACCGCCGCGAACTACACCTGTGAAGGCAGAGTTCATCCAACAACAGCGAATTTGAAGCTTACACCGGCGGTAATTAGCGTCGCAGCATCGTTGGGTCCAAACGCGTAAAGCGAGAGGCTTTGATTGCTAGCCAAATACTCAACCGATTCTCCATCATTCGCTATGCCGGAAACTGTCGCTACCGATACGTCATCGGCAGGGGTTGAAACCCCAAAATGCTGGAGCAAAACAATCGTCGACTCGGCAATATTAATTATGAGTTCATTGCCGATCGCCAAAACCACACCAGCTGGAGATCCTGCTCCAGCATTCCTGATGGAAGTGGAGAGGATAGCCGAAAGAATACCGATCGGAACACCTGTCTTGTAGGTGGCGATCCGTTTTGCATTTGGGAACTGGGTGTTGATAGTATCTCCCGCCGTGGTAGCAGCTAGCGACAGCTTCGAGAGCATCGCTAGCTGCTTCTTGACGGCTTTGCTGACTACCGCTTCCCGCGTTGCTGCGGAACCCACAAACACAGGGTCCGGAAACTTGTATACCGGCTTCTCAGGTGGGAGTTGAAGCGGTGAGTTCATGATTAGCGACCCTTAAGTGGGAAGATCTTGTAACCCTTGAAAGTGACCTTCGGGATCATTGAGCTACCACTGAGATTAGTAAACTCGAAAGCGAAGGCCGACTGGCGAGGAATGATGATAGGACGCGCTTCTTGGAACACGAAGGCATTCTTGAAGTTACCAGCGAAGTTCATCTGATCGACGAAATCGTTGGACCATTGATAGGACGCGGTTTTATTGGTGATCTTAACCGAGACGCTATTGAAGACTGACGCGCTATCCAGCGACGTCGTGACCATGATCGCATGCAACTCGAAATCAGCATCCGTATCAGTGGTCAAGGTCTGCGAACCAGTGCCGTTACCGGCGATAGAAGACGTGGTAACGATGTAGTAGTAAGGGAGGAATAAGAATTGAGGATTCATGGTCTTAGTAGTGGCGGGGGGTGGCGGCGAGCAAAACCACCACCCCCCTGTTTCGCACTGGAACTACTGCACCGGAGAAATGAGCAGACCCTCGAAGAGCAAGCCGATCTCGACCTTGGGAGTGGTGCTGTTCACAATGTTGGTCAAGGCGGGACTGTTCGCGTTGGGGAACAGGATCTTAGCCTTGAATGTCTGTTCAGCCTCGATGAGTTGAACCGGGTCCAGCCGATAGACCTGAATCGGGTTGGGGTCCATCTGGAACCAAGAGGAGTAGGAGCCACCAGCACCCGTAGCCGCACCATGCTGACTGATCTCAAGGCCGAAGCCCGGAGGCATGGTAAGGAATGGCTGCGGAATGTCGAAGAGCTCCTTCGATCCAACTTGGAAGCTAAACACACCCTGAATAGCCAACTGAGCGAGGACCAGCTGCAACGCGTTGTATTGGTTGCTGATGATGCTAGTTTGGTTGTTGATGCCGGTAGCCTGACGGTTTTTGGCGAAAGTCCGGATGTGCAGCCGGATGTTGTCGATCAGAAAGTGACCCTTGTCGAACTGACCCACCTTGGAGGTATTGGTCTGTTCGTCAGTCTTGATGATCGATGGCACGTAGGAATCGGCAGACCCATTGGCCACTGCGAAGAACGCCATTTCGGCTGTGCCAGCCGGAGGAAGCTGGACGTAATCGAAGTAGGTGTAGCGGCGTTTGGTCCAGCGATTGAAATCGGCAGATCCAACCTTACGTTGGAGTGCCGCGAGTTGAGGAGGGACGCTTTGAATGTTCATGGTCGTTTGATGTAGGTGGTGGACCGATTACTGCATGTTCATGATCTCAGTGCCATCGAGGTAAAGCCCGATGTAGAGCGGGTTGGTCGTGTCGTCGGTCACACCCGTGCCGATGATGGGGATCGCGCCGTAAGGATACTCGATCGTGAACGCGAACGACTGCTGTTTCTCAAGCAGATAGTAAGGATCAACGAGGTAGGCGCGATCTTTGCGGCCAGTGAGATCCGCGAAAGGCGGAGCACCCACATCGGTCATGGCGACTGCGGTAACAGTTGGCGGAACAGCGTCGAGCGCACCAGCAGATGCAGTCAATCCGCCCGTATGCAGCTGAACGGAGCCGCTCGCGGGAGGCGCGTAGAGGAATGGCGAAGGGAGGATCAGCCTCTCTTGACCACCGATGATGACACGGAGAATGCCGGATTGGAACAGCCCGTTAACCATGTCCGAATACAACGTGCTAGCGTCAGTGCCAGAATAAGCCACCGCAAACCGGTTCTGGATGTAGTAGGCAGTGCGGATCGCCTTGACTACGAACGGGTTATCGAACTGGCCAGGAGTCATCAGGTTCGTCAACTGACGGTTAGATCCACCTTGGGAGGATCCGAAGAACGTCGTGGTAACCTGACCAGCCTCGACATACTTGACGAAGCTGTAGTATTGACGGCGACGCGTCACGAGTTTGTTTGGGTCGATCGATCCATATCGCTGTTGGATCGCGGCCAGTGTCATCACATCGAGGGAAGGTTCCATAGATAGTGTTGTTTTAGGTTGCGGTTGGTTTAGAACGCAGATCGGCTAAATGCCGGAGACGAAGGCGCAGTGGTCAGTTCCTCGACAGTGCCACGGAACCCAGATACCCGGCCAGCACGAGCAGCTTGAACACGCTGGATCGCCTTCAGACGAGCAGGGGAAGGAGCATTACCGAAACGGCTGAGTTCGCCAGCAAGACCCATGCGTTCGAAGCTGGTGCTATTGTTCTTCACGTGACGGATGATATCGTTGATGGCCAGAACGGCAGCACCAACAATAAAACCATCAGCGACACGGCGATCCCAGCGACGGACGAAGTAGGCGACACCCAGCGGGACAGCGACCCGGTAGAGAGTTTGGCCATACTGACTGGATTGCGCACCGGGCAGCTTGTCACCCCATTTGGCGAGGACATACTCCGAGACGAGACCAGCACCGACCGCACCACCAGCCACCTTGAGGGTGTCTTTGGAAGTGAGGTTTTTGAGTGGGTTGCTGCCGCCAAAGCTACCGGCACTGGAGTGACGAGCGGAGCGACGCACCGAACGAGGACGATACACAGATACGGCTCGCGACGGGCTGCTACGAGCAGGCCGGGAAGCAGGACGAGGGGCAGATGCCACAACAGCCGTAGCTTTCTTACGACTGGCGAAGTAACGACGAACACCCAGTGACACCTTGCGGCGCATTGCGGGAGTCATCTTGGGTGGAGCTACACGTGCAGGACGAGCACGACGAGCGCGAGCGCGAGTTCGAGTTTTAGTGGCCATACGATTACTGGTTTTGCGGTTTCCCGACGGATTCATCAAGGCTAAGAATTTCATAAGCTTTGATTGTCTGCGAGCGCAACTGTAAACCCCTTTGTTAAGTTTGTCAAGGGTTCAGTTAATTGCACAGGTTAAACTGATTTTCGACAAAATGTTACTTAGTGAACCGACGTGAAGATTTACGCTCTTCATCCCAACGATAAGCGTAACCAAAGAAAGCTCCGATAGCGAATGCTACGAACAAATTGACGTAGCGAGCCGGAATGATAGGTTTTTCATCTCGTGTTGGGAGAACCTGTCCATTTTCAGCGTCGATGGTGACTGGATTTGGCATATCAAAATGAGTAGCTGATGTTTCTCTGCGTAAAAACGCTGTTAATTTCCGGCTTAAGCTCAGGGGTCCATTTGCTGATCCAGTCAATCAGATTTCCTGAGTTACCCGGTAAAACGAAGGTTCTTACACCAAAAGCTTCAACAAGCAATGATACATCAAGATCATTATGCATGCGATGAAATACGCGAAGAATCTCATCTTCATCTTCAACTATACCGAAAGGTCCAGACTTGAAGGCATTTTCCAGTGAATCAGCCATTCCACCATAAGACGCCATCGAGTAAGTCGGAGTAAACCCAGCTTTAAGAAGCCGATCCGTATCTTTACGGGCTTCATCAACCGAGTCTAGGTTTTTAGGTAAAAACGCATCAGTAACCCGGTCCACACCTTCTGATACAGCACCGAATACCTTAAGAGCAAGAAAACCACCAGCGATCAAAAGAATAGGCGTGAAAGAGTCTTTATTCATGTTATGGAGATTGGTATTTCAATGCCAAGGCTTTCACCAAGTTCAATCAGCGGCACGATCTGAGGCGCATAAATTGTGTGAATGCACCGATAGTAACCTTCAAGATTTGGAAAGGAAGGTAACCAGCAAAGCGTGTTACGAATCTCATTGCGTATTTCATTAATCTTACTATATGCAAACTTGAGTTTAGGAAGTGGAACTTCCATGATAATCTTCGACATAGCCATGCAAACCATTCCCATTTCAGATCTTACAGAATGATCATCTAGGTTAACGGCTGTAAATACACCTGTCGGATTTTCTGCCCACGTTATATTCATCCATTTATATGACGAAGTATAAGGCCTTCGAGGATTAAAACTAATACGGGTTCCATCTTTTATCGCGGTGAGAATAATAAACTCACGATCGAAGAAAGCCAGCAACGTTCCAAAGGTAATTTTATCAGGTCGGCGATTAAATGCCTTAAAATATCGATCCAACGACTCCCTCCGAATACCGAGGTAATCAAGATACTGATAAAGTGTGACGTTATAACCAAAGTCAGTCCACCACTTAGCAAAACCCTCAATAGTCAAAAGACCTTTTGACGCGGCTTCACGCATCACACCAACAACATAATTTTGCCAGTATCCAGTATCAGTATCTCCCCATTGAAATTCGGCGTGCGCAGACATTTCAACATTTTTAGTTACAGTGTATATAGGTTGGAACCGGCCATCGGACACGGCTCCTTCAATCATGTATCTGTAAACTTGGCGTCCTTCTCTCATTTTTTCATGAGTAGGGCTAACACTACAGCACCACCGAAAATGACGGTCGGCGAAATGCCAGTGCTTGGCGGAGGAATACGCTGACCAGACTGATTTACAACATCTTTACCGTCCCAATTACCGATGACATTACCAGCCAGATCAAAGGCTAAACCGAGAGCACGATCGATGTAGTAACCGGCACGGCTGTCATACTCAGTGTTTTCTTGATCATCTGCTGTGGCTTCATCCCAGAAGCTGCCAAATCGGCTAAAGCCGTTGTAAGGCTTTTGAGAGGCTTTCTGGATATCGTAGGAGCAACGTAGGAGAGGGTTAGGATGATCGATGGTTCCAGTGCCGCAGTTAGGGTTTGTCCGCGATCCAGCCCAAGTCGCGTTAACATCGACACGAGCAGGAGCCATGCTATGCGCTGACACACCATCACCATCATTCTTGTATCCACGCTTAAGCAGGTTAAGCATTTGAAATCGAGTCATGTGTCTGCCATTAGCCAACTTGACAATCTTGTTGGCGCGAATATTTTCTGGTGTAGCCATTTCAATTGTAGCAGGCCCACCAACTGGCGGATACATCACAGCAAACCACAGACGGTCTTTGCGCCAGTCAGCCAAAAGGCTGCGCTTGATATAACGAAGATTATCACGGGTTGCGTTTGGTGCACGGTCAAGCACCCAGTCATAGCTGCCATCAGCCTTTTGAGTAGGTTTCATCACAAGCCAAGCAAGCTTCTGAAAAATGTTGGAGGGATTATGATACACGATCAGATCCCACAGTTTATTGTCCTTGGTGCTGAAATAGCGATTAGTTTCACTGCGAAACAGTTTACCAAGGGCATTCTTGCCTTGCTGGTTAATATTATTGAAAAACTTCTCCATTAGATGGTAGTCTGGAGAGCAGGTATTGGTTGCTGAATCCCAATACCACGTGTTTTCACACTTGACTGGCTCAAAGCTTACCTTACTGTGGTCATAGGTGCTTTCGAAAGGATCGGCAGCGAAAGCCGCGAAGCCATTAAGTCTAAGACGGCTTCTCTCACACGCGCACGCAAACAGGTTTGTTTTCATAGATGTTACTCGTTATTTTCAGCTGCAGCTTCATATGCCTCATCTTTGAGGCTGGTAAATTTTACTTTCCGTTTCATAGACTCGTGCTATTCTCGGATTACCACCCAAAGTCCCATCCACTGTCCCAGCCATCCCAGTCGTCATTGCTGGAGTCAAAATCGAATCCATAGCCACTATCGAATCCGTAATCGAAGTCATAGTTACCACCATAGTCGTAATCCGACCCGTAATCGAAGTTGTAGTCGGATCCGTAGTCGTAGGTGTCACCAATATCATAGTAATCAGACTCACCACCGGCATCGTAGTAATCAGACTCACCACCGGTATCGTAGTAATCAGACTCACCACCGGTATCGGAGCCATCACCCATGTCGTAGCCGCCAGCATCGTAATCGCCGTCAATGCCAGTATCAATGTCGAAACCACTATCATCAGTTGAAAAACCGTCATCGATTAGAAAATCGTCAAGCGTAGCGTCACCCTCAAGGATAGCGTCCAGTTCCACATCAGTAATCTGGCCATTATCGTAGGCGTCTACAATAGCGTCGTAATCAGGTTCAGCGTGATCACCAGATTCATAGTCAGTATCGTCATTGCCGCCGGTTTCTTCGCCGGTAAAGTCCCCCAGCGATGTTTCACCATCGAGAATAGATTGCATCTGATCATCATCGATTAGACCAGACTCATACGCATCGATAATCTCGTCGATATCCGAGTTGTCGCCAACTGGTTCTTCCGAATAGCCAGTCTCCAAAGCTTCATCAAGGGTCAGATCACCGTTGACAATGGCTTCTAATTGCTCGTCGCTGATTTCACCAGAACCATAAGACTCCATGAGAACATCCCACTCTTCGTTCTCTTGGCGAATGTCATCGAGTGTCTTTTCCCCATTCAGCCATGCTTCATACTGAGCGTCGGAGATCTCACCAGACTCATGGAGGTTAACAACTTCTTGATAACCATCATCTGTGTTAAGAGAAATAGCCTCATAGAGGGTCATTTCACCATTCTTAATGGCTTCATACTGCTCGTCGTTGATCTCACCTGAGCCGTATGCTTCATTAGTCTTCTCCCAATCCAGATTCTCTTGAAGAACCTCCTCAAGGGTCTTTTCACCATACAAGACCGCCATCAGTTGTTCATAAGAAATTGTATCATCCTGATACAACTGGTTGGCGCGATCTTCGGGTGACTGTGTATTAGAACCACCAGACCCAGCACCGGATCCACCACTGGGAACGCCGGGTGGCTTAGCCGGAGGTTTAGATCCACCACCTTTGCTACCACCACCACCAGATCCACCGCCGGATCCACCACCCTTAGGCTGCTGTGGTTGCTTAGGCTGTTGAGGCTGTGGCTTAGAAGTTTGATCACCAGGTTTCCCAGTCAGCTTATTACGTAAGGCATCGATCGCAAATTTTTTGGCGGCATCAGTAAAGCTACCATTCTGTTGTTTATCCTTCTTGAGAGTGCGAATAAGCTTCTTGGTATCAACCCGTTCGCGAAGGCGTGTAGGCTTGGTGGCGGAATCTCCTTGAGAAGAGAGTTTGGAAAATAGGTAAGCACCACCCGCCACCAAGCCAAGAGTAAGAAGAGATTTGTTGTTCATACCAGTAGTAGTTCCTGATAGTCGTGCTGCGGCTCACGCTTTGCGCACGGATCCACCAGTTGAAGCTGAGTATCGTTCTCAACTCCGACTACTACGTGGTTAAAATCATCAGTCCCAGCCATCTTAACACCGACGAACCGGATGATGAAGCCTAAGGAGCCAAGCATAGAGCCTAGCAAGAGGCAATGACAATCACAATCACCGAAAAGCTGTTCACCCCTCATGTATTTGTCAATGAACCTGAGGGGCGAGGTTAAATATTCGACACCTTCAGGGTCATTGACGTAGGTCACGTGGGATTTTACCCATTCATTACAAGCCCGAATCTGCCCTGCTTTATCATTTTGACCTACTTGGCCTAGAATGGAAACGGTGAACTCCCGGACAGCAGGATTAGACTGATACCTGACCCGGAACGTTTCCATCCACCGAAGAATTTGCACTTGATCCATCGGGTAACTTGATAACGCGACTTGGATCACCTGATTCGGCTTCTCCGGCTGCGTCGGACTGCTGCCCATGGCGGAGGATAAGCTGTCGAAGCTCCTCAAACCAACCGGAATTTGCGCGGACCCGTGCATCGTTGTTGAAGAGTGTCGCACACCAATCCTCTCGTGTCAAGATCTCTTGAACATCGAGCAGCTTGTCATTAGGTAGGTTCTCGATGATAATATCAGCGTAAGACTGAGGATCGCTGTTGCGCTCCGCAGCTTTGATAATCTGTTCAAGATACATGTTGATCATGAACTTAAAGTCCACCCCACCAGAAGGCTCAGGTAATGAAGCAGGTGCAGACTGAGAACGAGGCTGCGGTGCAGGCTGACTAACGCGAGGAGGCATTACCAGCCTTTCAACAACCGGTGCAGCAGCCGTGAAGATCTTCTCAAGCATAGATGGCTCCGGTTTCTCTTCTTTCGGACCGCCACCAAACTCGCGTGCCAAGCCAATCATCTCACGCAACATTGACATACTCGACGCTGGATCACCAGAAGGACGATTCATCACCTGCAGCTTGATTAACTCAATCATCATCGGGTCAATGGCAGGAGTAGGACGTGGAGCCATAACAGCGGTCATTAACGTCACCATAGACTTTTGATTTTCAGCCGCCTGAGTCATCATCAGTTGCATCGCCTGATCACTCTTCTGGCTCATCAACATCATCATTTTCATCATGTTGTCGCCATTGTTCTCAGCCCTTGCAGCCATAAGTTGCTGGAGCATCACATTCTGGCGATCGGCCAGCGCATTAGCCTTTCCGTCGTCGGCTGCGAGTGCCTTAATCTGCTGGTCGTCCAGCGAACCTTTGAACCGGAAGTCGATTGAGAACGTAAACGGTTTATACATTTGACCATTAGCGCGGAACGTCTGGCACTTGTAGTCGCCACCACCATAAACCAGTTTGATGCGCTCGATATCGAAGTCTTCGATGGGGATTTTGCAGACATACTGGAAATGCTGGTCTGTTGGACCACGGCGTTCCAGCCGAACTTTGCCGCCATTCTGCACATCACTAGATGTTAAGATCTGGTCGATCTTACTTGTGTCGATGGTGTCATTGCCTAGATCGACCTGTGTTTGAATATCCACAACAGGTGGGTTTGTGTGAGGTTGAGTTCCAAGAACTTCTGCTGATGTAGCTTGACCACGTTTGCTCATGATGTTATTCGATGTTGTATGCTAGTTGACCGATTGATGTTAACAGTGCGACCGAAATTGGTGTTGCGATACTACCGCCAACAGAAGCTCCACTAATAGCAGCAGCCAGAGTATCACCTTTCTTGACAGTGACTTTTGCTACTTCATAGCGGCTAAACTTAGGCTGGCCATTGACATAAAGCTGGGCTGAGTAAGCAGCTGAATTGACAGAAGACCAATAGCCCTGAGGATTAGTAACATTAACCGCACGAATCACCATATCCCGTTCGGCTACCCCAAGCTGCATCATCAAATCAACTTTATTCCCGTCTGGACCCCATCCGTCCCATTGACCAACATAATCACCTTTGCCAGCAATGGTGTTCGGTTGATCCTGTGGGGGAGGTTCTGGCTCCGGATCAGGTGCAGGTGGAGGTTCATCCAAAACCTCAGGTGGTGGTTCATCCAAAACCTCAGGTGGTGGTTCATCCAAAACCTCAGGTGGTGGTTCATCCAAAACCTCAGGCGGAGGTTCTTGGAGAGAAGGACACTCTGGGCATTGGGGGCAGTCACAGGCATGACACTGACAAACAGGACAGTGACTCGTATCCATCACAGTATCCATCACAGAATCCGTCACAGGCTCAGGTTCAGGCTCCGGCTTAGAGACTAGATCTGGATTGTCAGATACATCTGCAGTAATCTCACCTTGATCAGTAATCAGAATGACAAAAAGCTCAGGCCATGGTTTATTGCGTTCGGTAAGATAAGTTCCATCGACCCCAAGACCGATGGTTTGACCCGGATCTACCGTCACATTAATGTCGGGCAAATATGCGTTATTTCTGACAGACCCCCCGACATAAACCAACACAGGAAGCCGACTAGGGTCATACGTAGACCAGTCACCTTCTTCGGACGCTACCCAGACCTCCTTGATCGTGATCCTCGATTTGAGAGGGTTAGACTCAAGAAATGCGTCATTCGCGTTACCATCGGCAGTAAACTGGTTGTATGACCCAGCCATGTCTGTCCCATACTTCACGACCCGAAACGAAATATCAGCAGGATCTACCGACTCTTTCCGATATTCCTCCGGAGTCGCGACCTCAACCCCACCACCATCATCACCACCGGGATCACCAGAGTATGTAGGTTCTTTCAGCCTATCATCAACTGTCGGCGGAATCAATGGAGGATCCGTGACCTGCACAGGAGTAGCAGGGAGGCTCACTTTATCGTGGTTGACAATAGCCGTGAAAATCTTATCCTTAATCGTCGTAGGTGGAGTCACAACCTTATCGTCAGCCAATGTCCGTTTCTCCGGAATGACCACATCTGCCACACCAGTGTTCGTCAAGATCGAGCCACCTTGTGGAACAAAATTATTATGTAAGGGTGAAGGAGTCATCAAACGCTCGGCCACGTTATCAAACCTTCTCTCACCTACCGTATTCATGACTGATGGCTCGTCTGAATCCTTCGATGCGTTCACCACCACGGTGACATTACCGCTGTTCCCGCTCTTTTGTCGAAGGACCATTACCAAGGCCAGCAGCGCAAGAAGCTCTTTCATAGGTTTAAAACGTAACAGATGACGTTTCGACCGTCAAGGAAACCGTTTTCGAAGATCCGTTTCGTGAGGTCACGCGACGAATTGCATGTATGACCAATCACCGGGCAACTGAGGCATGCCACTAACATTCCGTTGATACTCAAAGAGAGGCTGATGAAACGAACCACCCCGACCACGACGCGGCACAATATGTAGACCAAGATTGTTTGTCACCACGTCATGCTCGAACTCATGAACAAAACGAGCAGCAAAAGCAGACACCTTGCGCGCCGTATCAGTTGGAGACAACTGGGAAACAACATGAGCCGAGTAAATGATCTTGTTGACCGGCAGCCCATCAGTGAGAGTTGCAACAGAGCAATTCCAGACCGATCTGTTCACAAGAGCATGATTATCACTCCCAAACAGTAGAAGGTTACACTGAAGATTAGTGACTGGCACGATCTGAATAGGAAATTTCGGCTCCAAGAGCTTAGGCCCAGATGGATGGGTTACAAAGAGCGCATGCAGGGTGTAGAATGGAGGGAGGTAATTCATGGTTAACGAAGGACACTGTCCTTGGTCTTCGGAGTGACACAGATAACACGACAGTCATTGACGTAGTTCTCGGCACTGTAAGAATCGCCATCGTTCTCAGAATTATAGTAGTCCTCCATGAAATCAGCGCATGTATCGGCTATCTCACCGGCAGAAGTGCCTTCACATTCCAGATGCACTATGTCGCCGTTGGGGTCAGAGTAGGTAAGGATATAGGGGTTCATGGTTAAAATTTCTTGTGAAGAGGTGTAACAACGTAACGAACCAAGCATTCTGTATCATGCAATTCGAGAACTACGGCAATGAATCTTGGCATATGAATTGTGGGTTAATCGAACAGATGATCGAAAAGGCCTTCTTCGTAAGACCCGATATCGTGGATTTCTGCGAAGACGAGGAAATTGGCTGTTATGTTACGCATGCTAAGCCATTCTCCAGTTTCAGCGCGGCCTATTTCACATTGATGACCATTAGCGTCACACAATCGTATGAAATCCAATTCCATCGCAGAAAAAACCTGCTGACAGTCATTACCATTCAGACGACCGAATACAGCCTGTTCGACCTCAGGATGATTCGGATAACTAATTGTGGTGATAATAACTTTCACACTGCGGGATGATCGTTGTCTACTATTCCCGGCTCTAGTAGCTCCGGATCTAACGGTTCATTCAGCTGATCAACAAACTCTTCGAGTTCCGGCTCAGTAAGGTCAGTAATACCTTCCATGATCATGTCGACAAGCGCGACATTAGGCATCATGAGTAGACCCTGCCTGATCAAGTCATTTAGTTCTTCGCGGCGTTCGGGATTCATATCAGATACGGAGTTTGCGGGCGACAGGGAGACCATCGGCAACGCCGAAGGTGCCATTGGCATTACTGGCAACAATCAAGCCAGCCGAATTAAGGGTTTCCTTATTCCATGGCCTAAGATTGCCATTATTGAAGAAAGCTACATGGCTACAGGCAGGATGATGGAACATGCCATAGATGTAGAACACGGTGTCGTGGGCAAATGACACACGAGTAAATGATTCACAATTGAGACCGTTGTTCCGCATGCTACGGGAAGTAGAATGAGTAATACGTTCAGTCGTCCCGTCATAGCCATTCTCTTTCATGACCTTGATATCACGCACCAGAGCAGGAACATCACTGCGCGTAAAAAGCTGAGCGTAAATCTGGGTGGCTGTGGACACCACGACAATGTAGTAGGGGAGGCTGAGGGTTTGATTGAGCGATTCAATTTTCACGACCGGGAGACTAACAGGGTCCAAGCTCCTTGTCAAGACCAAAACCT
>Ga0172367_10002988_pt1 | contig 22507 bp, 17 predicted proteins | sample Lak10m_FD_114542 | JGI IMG/M metagenome (GOLD analysis project Ga0172367, IMG submission 114542) | Freshwater microbial communities from Kabuno Bay, South-Kivu, Congo - kab_022012_10m | ecosystem: Environmental > Aquatic > Freshwater > Lake | place: Democratic Republic of the Congo: South-Kivu... | reverse complement strand
TGCACGCCGAGTCGCCGCCAGCGCTCCCGGGCGGTTGCCAAACTGCGCGGATCCGCCTCCACCACGGTCACCAGGACAGGGTCCAACTGGAGGAGGCTCTCCACATCGTGTCCCGCGCCGATTCCCAACAGAAGCGGACGCTCATGTCCCGGCACACTCTGGCAGCGTCGGCGGGACTCCTCCCTTGGCAGTCGGGCACTGCACCCAAGGCGTCCGTCGGGAAGGCGAAAAGCCCAGTCCTCCCGGGCGGACTCCAGCTCATAGGGTCGATCCATCGCGTCCCACATCAACATGCGTGCTCCCGCAATCCGTCCCAATCCTTGCCCAACATGGCGCCTTCGTGCATCCAGGCCCACTTCTCCAGCAATCCCGCCGGCGGTCGCGGCCACTCCCGGCGCCTCCAGTTGGCGATGTCCGCGGCGTCCTCCGCCGCCTCACGCAATCGCGTGGCACGCTGCCAATCAAATCCTGGCAGATCGAAGTGTCCGTGCAAGGCCTTCCACTGCTGCCGACGCATCGTCTCTGACTCGCGCTGCTCGGCTTCACCGTGCAACTCAAGCCCCACGGCGTCCACGCCGCAGCGCAGATGACGACGGCCGGGGTGATGGGGCAGACGCATGTCGCGGCCAGCCACGATGGCCATGGCCAACTCCGCCACCTCGCCAGGATCCAATTGCTGGCGACACGGGAGTTCTTCGCAGGCTGGACGACCCTCGTGGCAGGGAGAACATTCCTCCAACGCCTGCAGCACATGGGCGCCCTCCTGCCATGGTGCTGTCTCCCTTGCCCAGGCCGATGCGTGATACAGGGCCAGCAGAGGACAGGAGCGCCAAGCCCCCAGGTGCAGCACGCCTGTGTCCTGGGCAATGAGCAGGGTGGCATCGTCCAGCAGCGCCACCAAATCGTCCAGTGAAGTTTCGCCAGCACATGTGGACACGCGGCCGGCACCTGGGCTGCGGGCAACGATCTCGTCACACAGGCTGCGTTCGGTGGCGCTTCCTGTCAGCAGGATCTCCCGACCTGCGGGCAACAGGCCCTCCACCACCTGAACCCAGAAGGCCAGGGGCATGCGCCGGCACTCGCTGCCGCTGCCGGGGTGCACGAGTATTCGCCCGGAGCCGGGTGTGCGCGCGGGCCACGGCCCACTTTCATCCGATCCTGTCAAGGAGAGCATGGCCTCGCACAGGTGCAGCTGGTTCTCCCGGCGATGCTTTGGCAACACATGCAGCCACTGGTGATAGGCGCTGAGCGGGCACCCTGCCCCCGCGCGACGCCGCGCTGGAATGAGGGCGGCAATCCCCGATGCAAGAGAGTCCGCATTGAGACAGAAAACGCCTTCGTGGCGGACGCGGGAAATGGTGCCCAGGCTATTCGTCAACGCCATTCGCAGATGCGCAGGGTGATCTCTCAGGCGCATCAGCGCAGGCAGATCCAGCACCACCGTGTGGTCGGCCTCCCGACGCAAGGCCTGACCTGGATCGAAGGAAAGCACCAGGGTCAGCTCGCCCTGGCGCCGCAGGGCGCGACACAGCGGCAGGCATTGCACCACATCGCCCAATCGCGCCAACTGCACCAGCACCTGGCTCACCTGGCCTCCCGCTCCTGTGGCGCTTTGTGGGAATGTGGCGTGGGCAGGCCCGCACGGGAGCCTGGAGCGCCTTCCAACTGCCGCAGAAGCTCTCGCACATCCCGGGATGAAGCCTCGTCCAGCATGGGAAGCGCACGCACCAGATGGCGGCGGGCTTCCTGATTTGATCCCGCCTCAAGCAGCCGGAGGGCCTGTGCCAATTCCTCCTGGGCATCGGACACCCCGTGCAGGCGGCACAGTCTAAGCGTGCCGTGTTCACGCACGGCCTCCCAGCCGTCCTCCTGCAGAATCTCCCCTTCGTCGCATGGAAGGCGGCCGGCCCAGCGCTCCTGCAACACCAGCCAACTGTGGGTGACATGCTGGCCCCGCCCCTCCGTGCGGCCCTCGTGATGCACCACGCAGCCATCCGGGCGGTAGACCACCTCCAGTCCCATCTCCCGCAGACGCAGGCAGAGATCCACATCCTCGTAGCAGTTGATGTAGTTCTCATCCAGTGCGCCAACCCGCTGCCATGTGTCACGACGCAGGCCCATGCAGGCTCCGGTGACGGCGTGCAGCGTGCGGCGGCGCATCACCTCCGGCGCTTCCGCCGGAAAGGAGCGATAGATGTGCCAGGGCAGTCCATCGGACCCAAAGGCAAGTCCGGCGTGCTGAATGCTGCCGTCGGGATAGAACAGGCGCAGGCCCACGGCGCCAGACCGCTCATTGCGCAGCTCGTGGCGCAGGGCTGCGTCCCAGCCTGGGAGCACTTCCGTGTCGTTGTTCAGCAGGACCAGGAACTCGCCCCGCGCCAGGGATGCCGCCAGATTGGTGGCGCGGGCAAAGCCCAGGTTGCGCTCCACGCGCACGCTGCGCACTTCGGGATGAGCCTCGAGCAGGGCTCGCGTGCCATCGGTGGATCCATTGTCCACCACAAGGATCTCCATGGGCCCGCCCCCCGCGTCCTTCAACGCGCGCAGACAGGCCGCCGTCAACTCCGCCTGGCCGTGCACGGGAATGAGGACGCTCAGCAAGCCAGGCACTCCTGGGCCTTCTGGAAGCGGCGGGGCCGAGAACCAGCCGGCATCGGAATGCAGGCGAAAGAGCGTCTCCAGCACGCGATCCTGCTCACGGTCCAATTGAATGCTCAAGGCTTCCTGGTTTGCGCCAGGAATGCCCTGCAGACGACCGAGATCCAGCTTGGAGAGCTCGCCCAGCGCTTCTTCCAGTCCACGCATGCGCAGACGATCTGGCGGATCCTGGGGCGGTGGCCCACAGATGGCGGCGTGCTCCCTGGGTCGTCGGGCGTGGAAGACGCGGGAGGAGGCCCCGGCCTTTCGCTGCCTGCGCGCGAAGGAAGCGTAATCGGTGGGATGGTCGTGGCGGAAGCGGATGGCGCCGTGGTAGGCGAGCACCATGCCCGCCTCCTGGGCGCGCACGCCGAACTCCACATCCTCCCACGCGGCGTGGGGAAAATCCTCCGCGAAGCGCAGCCGGTGGTGATTGAGTCTTTCCAGCGGCAGACAGAGCGAGCTGGTGTAAAAATACTGGGCAGGCAGGCGGCAGCGCCCCGGCAGGGCGTGGAAGCCGAACTGCATGCCATTGCGCTCCACCAGGCGCATCACACGGCTGTGCCCCAGGTGCTCCGCCCAATCCACCCGCCCCAGCACGGCCACGCGAGGATCGCTCCAGGCCTGCAGCTCAGCCTGGAAGCCGGAAATGACCCGCGCATCCGGCTCCATGTCGTCGCCGGTGATGAGCACATGGCTTGGCGCCTCGGCCATGGCGCTGAAGTAGTCCAGGCCGGCGTTGCGCGCACGAGCAGGGCCCTGGCAGTTGTCCAGCCTCATCAGCTCCAGTTCCGGCACGGGGCCCTTGGCGCGCAGGACCTGCATGGTGTCGCGCAGTGTGGCCTCCAGGGGAGGCTGGCTGCCATCGTCCACCACCAGAAGGCGGAAGCTTTCCAAGGGTGCGTCCTGGGCCGCCCAGGCCTTGAGGCACTTGGCGAGAACCTGTGGCCTTTCGTGGGCCGTGATGAGCACGCCAATGCGCGGTGAAGGAGCCGGCCTGCTGCCAAAGTGGAAGGGCAAGGGACACAGGCCAGGATCGCGCAGCAAGTCGCGCAGGGAGTGCGGACGATCCGCACTGCCTGTCAAGTAGTCCACCAATCGGCGCAGCAGGGGGTCGTGGGCGAGGGCGACCGGCGAGGGTGGGGCCGCAACCCGCTGGGGCCTCCCGTACTCCACCTCGTCAACCCAGGGGAAGGGCGAGGGCGTGTCCATGAAAAGACGAGCGGCATAGTGCCGCGCCCTTTGGGCCCGCTCCTCGTCGTGCGGCGAAGCCAGCGCCTCGTCCAGTGTCCTCCCCAGCGCGGCGGAGTCGGGACAGTCGAAGGTGAACCCCTTGTCCGCATAGTGCACCTGGCCGCAGGTCAGCACGGCACCACCCTCGCAGGCGCGCTCCAGACCGGCCGTGGTGACGAAGACCATGGTCACGGCGGCCTGGCGTGTAAGGGCCACGGTGCTGGCGGCATCGTCCGCGCCGATGACGCGGAGATTCTCAGGCAAGGGTCGCTCCGCCAGCCACTGCTCGGTGCGATCCAGGGTGGGATCCATGCGCAGACGGGACTCGCCGGGGTGGATGCGCAGGGCGAAATCCAGCTCGGGGCGCAGGCGCGCCAGATCCAGCACGCCTTCCAGCCAACCCAGGTAGCTGCCGAAGACCGTGTGACGCGCGGAGACAGCGCTGTCCCAACAGACATTGGTCAGGACGGCCACCAAGGGCCGTTCCATCGCCACCGTCGCCCCGGATTCCACCCCTGTGCCAAAGGATGTGGACGCGTCACGGTTCCCCGCCCGTCCCTCCAGGTAGGCATCCAGCAGGGCATCCGTGCAAGGTCCGGCAGGAGCGGGAAGGGTGGGTCCAATCTCCATGAAACAGGCCGGGCCCTTGTGGGCGAAGAGCAGGGTGTTGCGCGTGTGTCCGCGCTCGTAGTTCACCACGCGGATGCCCCGCGCCATGGCCACCTCGCTGAGCACGCGTTCGGAGAGGAAGAGGCCGTTGAGCACGACCACAAGTTCAATGCCCTCATCCTCCAGCAGGGCGGGAAGCAGACGCTCGAGCCTCAGCGCCTGCAGGGCGTGCTCCAGGATGACGGCCGGCGGAACCGATTCCTCAAGCGGTCGCCCGGATCTCGCCCACCGCATGAGGGACGGTCCGGCAAGCGTGCGCACTGTGTGCCCAGCCACAGGAAGCTCAAGCACCTGGGAAGGATCCCGACCGGACAGCAATTGACGAAGTTCCTGGTCGAGCAGGGCGTCCGCAGGCGCTGGCACTTCGCGAAAGCCCGCGCGGGCGTGCACGCCAACCTGTTGGGTACTGCAATTGGAGCAGAATGCGCCGTGCCCGCCGTGCCTCTCGTGGATGGCCCGATCCACGCATTCGCAGGCACTCATGCCAGCCTGCGAGCACCCCAGGAAGAGGACCTCGTGCCCATCGGCCCGCAGGGCGTGGCCAAGGAAGTGCTCGATCTCGTGGTGGAGGGGCCAGGCTTTAAGTCCGGCGATGAGCGCCTTCACATGGCCTCCGCCAGCTCCAGACGCCTGCTCCGCACAAAGCGGCCAAGAGCCTGAATCACGCGCAGACGCTGGTCATCTTCCATGTGGGAGCTGGAGGGAAGCGCCACCTGGCCCTCGAATGCCCTGGCCGCCACCGGGCAGTCCATGCGGGCGTATGGTGCATAAATGGGCCACTGGTCGAAGGGCCGAAAAATGCGGCGTGCCTGGATGCCGTCCGCAGCAAGCGCCTTCACCAGGGGCTCTGGTTGGCCGGGTGCCAGCCCGGTGAGGATGTTCAGCCACCAGGTGGGATCGTCGCCCGCCCGTCCTTCCAGCATGCCAAGGCCCAGCTCCGCCACCAGCGGCGCATAGCCCGCGTGTTGCCGCACGCGACCGGCCACCAGTTCGGGCAGCCGCTGCAGCTGTGCCAGCCCCAGCGCCGCCTGCATGCTGCTCAGCCGCAGATTGAAACCGTAATCCTCGGGATCCGCCTGGCCCCGGTGACGAGCCTGATTGGCCCAGTAGGCCGCCCGCTCCGTGACCTCCTCGTCGGGTGAGAGCACCATGCCACCGCCACCCGCCGTGATGGTCTTGTTGCCGTTGAAAGACAGGATGGCTCCCTGTCCGAAGGTGCCCGTCAATTGCCCGCGCGCACGGGCCCCAAGGGCCTCGGCGTTGTCTTCCAACAGCACCAGGCCGAATTCCTCCGCCAGGGCGGCCAGCTCGTGGATGCGGCAGGGCATGCCGTAGAGGTGCACAGGTAGAAGGCCGAATACCCGTCGCCCGCTGCGGCGCTCAAAGACGGCACCCTGCCTCCGCAAAGTCTCCCGCTCCAGCCAGGCACGGGTGGCTTCCGGCGATAGGCCCAGAGACTCCTCTTCCACATCCAGGATCACCGGCTCGCCACCCAGGTGCAGGATGGGATTGACGGTGGCGGCGAAACTGAGGGCGGGCACGATCACCAGCTCGCCCGGCCGCAGGCCCAGCGAGATGAAGGCCAGCTGAAGGGCTGCCGTGCCGCTGGTGCAGGCCGACGCGTGCATGTGGGGGCCGTGGAATGCGGCAACCGCCTCCTCGAAGCGGCCCACCCAAGGACCCTCCGCCGACACCCAGCCCTCGCGCAGACAGGCTTGCACCGAAGCCATCTCCGCAGCTCCCAGACTCGGCTCACTCAAGGGAATCATGTGAGGCACTCCTCGACGGACTCGCGTGCGGTGCGCGAGAGGTTGCCCAGCCAGGCTCCGCCCCCCTCGGTTCCCAGCCGTTGCGCCAAGCGATTGGCGCGCTCATAGTCGGCCATGCGGCCGATGTCCAGCCAAAACTCGCGCAGGGGATAGCTGCGCACGCGACGGCGCTCGCCCAGTCCCCAGCGGATGAGATCGGTCATGTCGTAGGGGCCTTCGGGCGCCAATTGACGCATGCGCGGCCCAACCACATAGATGCCGGCGTTCACCAGGAGGCTTCGGCGCGGTTTCTCGTCAATGGCCTGCAGCCACTCGCCTTCCACGCGCACCACGCCGTACTCCACTTGCTCCACCATCTCGCGCACACTAACGGTCATGTCGGCACCGCTGGCGGCGTGGCTTTCAAGCAGCGCGGAGAAGTCCACAGTGGTGAGGATGTCGCCGTTCATCACCAGCAGATCGCCCTCCACATCCTCCGGCAGCAGGCTGAGGGCTCCCGCCGTGCCCAGCGGCCGCTGCTCGCGCAGGTAACGCACGGTGGCACCGTACTGGCGCCCGTCCTGGATGTGGTCCTCGATGAGCTGGCTCTGGTAACCCGTCGCCACCAGGATCTGGTCGAAGCCACACTCCACCAGACGCTCCACCACATGCTCCAGGATGGGCCTGCCGGCCACGGGAAGCATGGGCTTGGGCCGCGACAGTGTGAGGGGCCGAAGCCGCATGCCCTGGCCACCCGCCATGATCAATGCAGGACGCCCGCGTCGCGGCGCGTCAAGCAACTCGGAAGCAAGGGCCATCCACAACAACCTGTTGCGCGCATCCACCACAGGAATCTGCGCGATGGAGCGCGCCGTCATGAGGTGACGCAGCTGGCTGCGGCTGAAGTCCTGCGTGGCCGTTACCGGGCGCCGCTGCATGACATCTCCCGCCAGCGTCTCCTTCAGATCCGCCCCGCGCAGCACCTGGCGGCGGATGTCTCCGTCCGTGAGCATTCCCAACAGCAAGTGGCTCCCGTCGATGACGCACACGGCGCCGCAACGGTTGCGGTCGATGCGCGCCACCGCTTCCTGCAGGGTGTGGCCCGCCTCCAGCACCTGATCCGTGGTGAAACTGCGTGCGGGTGTTCTCATGGCGTGCTCCGCTCCAGCAGATGGTGCTTTGGCATGAGCGTGCGCGGGTCCGTGCGCAGCAGGCGGTTCACGACGCGCTCGGCGGCGTGACCGTCTCCGAAGGGACCTTGCTGGCGCCTGAGGGAGTCGCGGTACTGCACATCTTCCAGCGCGTGGCGCACGGCCTGGCGCACAGCGTCCTCGTCGACTTCCACAAAGCTCACATTGCCCGCGTGCCGCCGTCCGCGTTGGCGTGCGCCCACATTCACGGCAGGGATGCCCAGAAAGGGCGTCTCCAGCAGTCCGGCCGAGGAATTCCCCACCAGCACATTGGCGCGCTTGAGCAAGGCAACCCAGCTGGCCTGGTCCAGGTTGCGCACGCGGATGATCTCCTCCGCCTCTTCCCACACACGCAGGGGGCCCGAACTTCCCGGGTCGCTGTTGGGGGTGTTCACCACCACTTGCGCTCCAAGACCGCCACAGGCGCGCAGGATGATGTCCAGCTCCCGCGCCGCGTCGGCAGGATCGGGTCCCACCGGGTGCTGGCAGACCAGGGCCACCGGCCGTCCCGGGACGATTCCCCATGCCTCCAGCAGTTGCTCGGCTGTCCAGGCGGGCAGGCGCCTGATGCGATCCAGGGCGGGATTGCCGCAAACTTCGATGCGCGCAGGATCCTCCCCCAGCTGCAACAGCGCGTCGCGGCTCCACGCCGAGGCGGCGAAGTGCAGGTGGGACAGCTTGCTCACGGCGTGCCGCACGCTGTCATCCACCGTGGCGTGCCCCAGATCGCCGCCGAAGATGTGGGCCACCGGGATCCAGCTGTAGCACGCGGCCGTGGCGGCAAGCAGCGCATCCTCGCGGTCGCCCAGCACCAGCACCAGATCGGGACGACATTCAGCCAGATCCTGCGCCAGCGCGATGAGTTCAAGCCCCATGCTCTTCAGGCGCGCCTCCGGGCTGTCCCAATCGATGAGGGTGGGCCGCAGCAGCCGATTTCGAAATCCCGTCACGCGGCTGGAGGTTCCTCCCCAGGCCCTTGCCAGATGAGCGCAGGTGACCACCAGCGTGAGCTCGATGGCGTCGTGCTCCTCCATGGCCCGCAGCACCGGCTCCATCAGATCATAGTCGGAACGGCTGCCCGTGACGGCCAAGACCTTCATGGCTGCAGGCCTCCCTCCAGGTCCTCCGGGCGGATGGGGCTGCTGGCGGGAAGATCGTGCAGAAGCCGTCTGCCCAGGAGGTGGGGCAATAGGTGAGCGCCCAGGCCATCCGCGGGCCGCAGGCAGCACAGGTGCTCCGGTCGCAGCACCTCACCCGCGGGGAGAGGCTTTCGTAGGGCAAGGGATTTGCGCGCCACCCGGCGCACATTCTCCTCGCAGGGCATGGGGCGCTTCACCCCGTCGCCCAAAAGGATCTCCACGGCTTGCAGATCCTGCAGCCAGGCCTTCAAACCGGCCTCGTCGGAGGAGCAGGCGTGATCCGGCCCGGCAGCCGTGCGATCCAGCGTGATGTGCCGCTCAATGACTTCCGCGCCCAGGGCGCAGGCCACCATGGCCGCGCGGCTGCCTTCGGTGTGGTCCGAGAACCCCGTCACCACGCCCTGCCGCCGCATGCCGACCATGGCCAGCAGATTGCATGCATCCTCCGGCGCAGGGTAGGAGGACACGCAGTGCAGAAGCGCCAGGTGGTCGCGCGCTCCGTCGAACCACTCCACGATGCGCCGCACTTCCTGTTCGTGACACATGCCGGTGGAGACAATGACGGGCCGCCCGCTGTTGCGCGCCGCCGCCAGCAGTTGCCAGTTGTCCGCGTCGCCGGAACCGATTTTCAGGAAGTCCGGCTCCAGGGCCAGGATCTCCCTTAGACTCTCGGGGTCGAAGGGTGTGACACCGAAGGCGAGTCCCACGGCACGAGCCTCTGCCGCACAAGCCGCCAGCGATGGCAGGTCGATCTCCAGTGCGCGCAGCATGTCGAACTGCCCACCGCCCCGACCCATGTTGCGAGCCTGGTAGTCCGCCAGGGGAGCGTCCGGCCGCACCAATCGCTCTGCGCGGAAGGCCTGGAACTTCACAGCCTGCACGCCCGATCTTGCCGCCACCTGCACCAGCTCGAGGGCCTCCTCAAGTCGGCCATTGTGGTTCACGCCAATCTCGGCGATGATCCACGGTCGCACCCCACCCATCATCTCACGCAGAGTCAGGCGCATGGGTCCTCCGTCCAGGTGGGGCCGTCGGGGAAGTGGGCCGCCGACACGGCCTGCGCCAGCAGCCAGTCCAGCGGAGTGTCGATGTCCACGGACTCCCAGTCCGCCATGGGCAGCGCCACGGGATGGGCGTCCATCATGGTGCGCTCCGCCAGAAGGCGGGGGACGCGCAGGAGATAGATGGCTCCATTCAGGCGCAGCACGGGCTCTTCCCCTTGAGGAGATGGAGCCCAGCAGCGCCCTTCCCGCACCAGCCGGCTCCACGACGGCGGCTTTTCCACAGGCCCAAGGCTGACCACCTCGCAGTGGGTGTCCCTGGCCAGACGCAGGGCCTCCCGCATGCGTTCGGGGCGGCGGAAAGGCGATGTGGGCTGCAGCAGCATGAGCCACTCAGGCAGTTCCACACCCAACTCAGGCAGCGATGACAAGTAATGGAGGACCACATCCAGACTGCTGCTGGCATCCTGGGCCAGCGTGGCGGGCCGCAAGGGGAAGTGAGGCAGGCGAAAGGCCTCCGCATGCGACAGCAGGGAAGCATCGTCCGTTGACAGGCAGATGCGCCGGAAGCACCTGGCGGTGCTCGCGGCGGAGATGGTCCAGTCCAGCAGCGGCACTCCGCCCAGGTGACGCCAGTGCTTTCCCGGCAGGCGGCGAGATCCGCCACGAGCGGGGATGAGGGCGTCACACACCATGGCTCGCATCCGGCGCTGGAATGAGCACCCGTGCCTCCAGACGGGCCAGGCGTGATTCAAGCTCAACCACACGCCGACGCAGTTCCTGGCGTTCGGCCATGGCGCTTTCCGCGAAGCGCCGGGACAGGTGGATGCGTCCCAAGTCCACAGGTGAGCCGTCCATCCTTTGCAGGGCGCGGATCCACAGGGCGCCATCCTGGCAGCGCACCAGCAGGCCACGCTGCACATCCTTTCCCACCACCGCGCCAGGGGCACCTGCACTCCCACAAGCCGCTTCCCAAGGCCCTGCGCCACCCACCAACAGTTCCATTTCGCCCAAACGGGTGCGGGCCTGGCAGTTGGGAGGAGCCAGGGCGCGGATGAGGCGCAGGATCTCGGCGGCGGGGCGCTCCCAGTCAATCCACTCGTCTCCCGCACGACGGCGTGGGTAGTAGCGCGGGCGCGCACCGGGGTCCAACTCCAGCACATGGCCCTCATCCAGTGCCACCAAAGCGTGTTCCAGCAGATGGGGCACATGCAGGGCCAGCCGCACCAGCGCGTGGCTGTAGTCGCATTCGTCTTCCAGTGGGATGGTGTGAAGCGCCAGCAGGGGCCCGTCATCAATTCCCGGTGTCACGCGCATCACGCTCAAGGGAATCTCACGGGCGCCCTCGAGCATCTGCCAGCACAGGATGGCGCGGCCACGATGGTGGGCGGGATCCCCCGCGTGAAGGTTGAGGATGGGAGGCGATGACGCGTCCACCAACGGGCGTCGGAAGATCTGGTCGTAGGAGACCGAGAGCAGCAGATCAGGGGAAAGCGCGCCCAGCCAGGCGACACTCGAGGGAGCGTTCACATCCTCCAGCACATGGCAGGAGATGCCGAGTTCAAGCGCCACCGCCTCCAGGCTGCCGTCGGTGGCCTCACGGCGCAGCACCACGGCCGGCACATCGTGGCGCGGCACGAGAAAGCGCAGGGCCTCGGCGGCCCACAGGCCATCGCCCAGCAGCACCACGCGCCGCCGCTTGCGTCCCTCCCCCGCCGGGTCCACGGCTAAGCCTTGGGGGCGCGGGCGCGCGCGCTGGGTCGACGCTCGCGGATGAGACGCTTGTAGTACTCGGGATCCAGACGGATGGAGGGGCGATTGGTGATGATGTCCCAGTCGGATTCGTCCATGTCCGCCGTGATCTCATCCAGGTGCTTCAGCACGCTTTCGATGTCCTTGCCAATCCAAAACTCCACATCCTGATTGGCATCGAGGTCCCAATTCTGCGTCTCCGCCGCGCGATGGAAGACTTCCTCGTAGCGCTCGATGGCGTACACCCGGGCGCGTGGATCCTTGCGCTGCTGGATGGCCGTCACCTGGTAGCCCAGGCCGACCCCCAGCACAAACAGCGCCTTCTTGCCGCGCAGCCGTTCGCTTTCCAATAGCTCTGCCATGGCCGAATCTCCCACCTGACTGTGTGGGTGGCCCATTGGCAAAGGCAATGCCAGAATCACGCGGAGGGCGAAAGTCCTGATTTTCAGGAGCTTCCAACTTCAGAAGTGCGGAATCCTCGCTCCTGGCAGGGGGAAGATGAGAGCCTCAGGCGGGGCAGATTGTGCCCAGACCGGAGGCCTGAAGGCAGGCCTGGAATTTGTCGGTAGTGGACCAAAGCACGCGATCTGACGGATGCTGTTTGATGATGCCACGCGCGGAGGCCAGTCCAATGTCGCCGGCGATGAACATCAGGCTGCCGCCCTCCATCTCAAGCAAAGGGAAGTGGCTGCCGTTGGAACCGCGAAAGCCCTTCTCGTCGCGCTAGATCAGGCCGCGCATGGCACGGCCTGACAGAGACGCTCCACCTCTGCCAGCTCTCGGAAGGTGGCCGGGCGGAATGTCAGCGTGCCACGCCTCAACCGCGCGGGCCTTGCGGAAGCATCCTAAACAGGGCCCGCTGCGCAGCTCGTATTGCAGCGCCAGGCCCCTTTCGAACAGGCGTCCCTTGGCACGGATCTGGTCGAGGAAGGGGCGGTGGAAGGCCTCGATGACACGCGGAGATTTGGCAATGGGGCTGCGCTCCGCGCAGGTCTCACCGGCGAGGCAGTGCCAGATGCCTTCGCTTCCCAGAACCTCGCAACCCGCAGGCCATGGCCCGCATGTTGTCGTGCGGAGCGCAAAGCCCGTCCGCCGTCGCGTCAGGAACATCGCCGTGCGGTTGTCGGTGCAGGATTATCTGACAAAGGTTTTACAAGCAACGATTCGAAGATGCCGATAGTGAACACTCTCTGTTTAGCTAACTCAATCATCGGATGGCGCACTAGACCAGGGAGGGCAACTCATCCAGGCTGGTGCCACAGGAGTGGGCCAAGGGCAGACTGTCGCCCGCTCCGCCAGGATCTTTTAGGCCATGCCCGGTGATCAGCAGCACCACCCGTTCCCGGCGGTCCACCATCCCGGAATCCAGCGCTTCCACAAGCCCGGCCAAGGCCGCGGCTCCCGCGGGTTCGGCGAAGATGCCGGCGCTGGAACCGAGCAATGTGATGGCTTCACGCACAGCCCGGTCTTCCACCTTCACGCAGCCGCCTTGCGATTCACGCAGGACTTGAAGCGCGTGCACGGCGTTGCGCGGGGCCTCCACATTCAGGCTGTCGGCCACGCTGTCCGCGCGCGGCACGCGGGCCGCCTCCGGTGCCTGCGCCTCCCACCCCTTTGCCAGGGCCTGGGAGCTGCCCGCCTGCACGGCCAACAGGCGTGGCATGTGGTGCAGGAGGCCCGCCTCCCGAAGATCGTTGAAGCCCTTGCCCAGGCCACCCAGGATCACTCCATCGCCACTTCCCACGAGGATGGCGTCGGCCTCGTGGCCGGGCAATGCCGCGGCAATCTCCAGGGCCACCGTCTTCTTGCCTTCAATGGTGTAAGGGTTGAGGGCCGTGTTTCGGTTGTACCATCCAAAGGCGCGGCACGCGGCGCTGGAGAGTTCGAAGGCTTCGTCATAAGTACCGCGCACAGCGAGCAGCGCGGCGCCACAGGCACGGATCTGCAGCAGTTTGGCGGCGGGTGCCGTCTGTGGCACGAAGAGCACGGCGCGCAGGCCCATGGCAGACGCGCAGCCGGCCAGCGCCGATGCCGCGTTTCCCGTGGAGGCCGCGGCCACGGTGCCCCTCCCGAACTGCAGGGCCTTTGCGCACACCAGCCAGGATGCGCGGTCCTTCGTGCTGCCGCTGGGATTGCGCGTGTCGTCCTTCACCCACAAGTGGGGCATGCCCAGGCGGCGGCGCAGGCCCGGCACGGGCAGGAGCGGCGTGCCCCCCACGGGATGCTCGGGCAAGTGCAGATCGCTCGGCAAAGGCAACCAGCCGCGCATCTCGTTCATGGAGTGTGGCCACGCGGCGGGCAGGTGCTCGTGCCGCACCAGAAGCACGCCTCGCGTGTGTCCACCTGCCTGCTGCAGGCGCGAGCAGGTCGGGCACACAAGGAGGGCGGGGTCCTCCGGGAAGACCCCGCCACACTCCACGCACTGCAAATGAAAAGAGGCCATGCGGCTCCTCTTACATCACCATGGCCATGAGGGCCTTCTGCACATGCAGCCGGTTCTCCGCCTCGTCATAGACCACGCTCTGCGGACCGTCAATGACCTCGTCGGTCACTTCGCGGCCGCGATCGGCGGGCAGGGGGTGCATGTAGATGAGGTCTTCCTTGCCCAACTGCATGTGTTTTGTGTCACAGCGCCAGGTGGGGTACTTCTCAATCAGGCGCAGCCCCTCGGCCTTGTCCTGGGTATGCATGAGCGGACCCCAGGATTTGGGGATGACGATGTCCGCCTGGTCGAAGGCGTCCTCGAACTTGTGGCTGATCTCGAATTTGGCGCCGCCGGCCTCGGCGTTTCGCCGGGCCTGCTCCTCGATCTCCGGCATCAGGCGGAACTCCTCGGGGTAGGCCAGCGTGACATCGATGCCGAAGCGCGGCATCATCAGGATGAGACTCTGGGGCACCGACAGGGGCCGCACATAGTTCGGCGCACTGGTCCAGGCCACACCCAGCTTGAGCTTGCGCTTGTAACCCTTGTGCTCGCGGATGGTGAGGTAGTCCGCCAGGATCTGACAGGGATGGTACACATCGCACTGCATGTTGAGCACAGGCACCGAGGCGTGCTCCGCCACTTCGCGCAGGTACTGGTTGCCTTCGCGGAAGGCGCAGTGACGGATGGCGATGGCTTCGCCATAGCGGCTGAGGACATTGGCCGTGTCCTTGGCATTCTCGCCGTGGCTGATCTGCATTTTGTCCGGTGACAGGAAGACGGCGTGGCCGCCCAGCTGGGTCATGCCCGTCTCGAAACTGTTGCGCGTGCGTGTGCTGTTGTCGAAGAAGATCATGTAGAGGGTCTTGCCGTCCAGCACGCGGTTGCCCACGCCCATCCTGCGCCCCAGCTTGAGCTGGCGGGCCAGCTCGATCAGCTCCTCGATCTCTGTCGTGCTCCAGTCCTGCGTGGTGATGAAATCACGGCCGTGGTACTTGCTCTCCATTGGCTCCTCACAAAAGTTCTTGACTGGCCCGCGCCAGCTCGTGGGCCATGCGCGCGTAAACGGCGGCTGCCGCAACCAAATCGTCGATGGATACCCACTCCCCGGTGGAGTGGGAGAGTTCTTCCTTGCCCGGCGCGAAGCCGATGGTGGGAATCCCAAGTCGGCCCATGGATGCCACGCCATTGGTGGAGAAGGTCCACCGCGAGACGCGCGGCGCCGCCCCCATCACATCCTCCACCGCCCGCACGGCTCCCTGGACCAGTGGATGGCCCTCCTCGAGCACCCAGGTGGGAAAGCTCTTGGGCTGGCTCACCTGCAGGCCACGCCAGCTCACGGCGTCGTAGGTGGGCAGCTCCACCACGGCGTCGCCCAGGCTGGGCAGGCTGCGAATCTGTTCCAGCGCCACCTCCACCGTTTCGCCCCGGGTGAGACGGCGATCAATCCAGATGCGCGCCTGGTCCGGCACCGCGCACAGGCTGGGCGTCTTGCAGTCGATGAACGAGACCGTCACCGTGCCCTTGCCCAGGAAATCGTCCGTGGCAAGGGTGGCGTTCAAGCGCTCGATGTCCTGCAGGATGGGGGCCATCTTGTAGATGGCGTTGACACCGCGCTCGCAGTGGGCGCCGTGGGCGCTAACGCCACGGGTGGTGACGCTGATCTCCATGCGCCCGCGATGGCCGCGGTACACGGCCATGTCCGTGGGTTCGCCCAGAATCACCGCGTGTGGCTGGATGCCTTCCCTCTCAACCAGGTGCTGGATGGGTAGACCGTCGCAGTCCTCCTCCATCACGCTGGCGCACAGATAGACCGTGAGCTCCTCCGGCCAGCCCGCCTCCTTCAGCGCCGCCATGCCGTGAGCCATGCAGGCGATGGCGGGAAGCTCGTCCACTGCGCCACGCCCCCACACCTTGCCGTCATCCTCCTTGCCCTGGAAGGGATCGTGGGTCCAATTGGCGATGTCGCCCACGCCCACGCAATCGATGTGTCCGTCCAGGAGGAGCTTGAGAGGACCGTCGCCGATGCGGGCAATGACACTGCCCAGCCCGTCGAAGAAGACCTCGTCGAAGCCCAGCCCCTCGTACTCAGCCTTCACGCGGCGGCAGCGCTCCTCCTCGGTGCAGCTCTCGGCGCGGATGGCGATCATGTCGCGCAGGAAGCGCACAATGGCTTCGCGCCGTCCCTCGGCCAGCGTCCTCAGCTGGGATGCGGTGATGGTCATGCGGGGTCCTGTCTTGATTGCTCAAGCGCCGATGACGGCGCCGCTGTCACGATTGAACTGGATGATCTCTTCGTCCCAGGCGGGCAACTCCTCCTTCATGGCATCCCAGAAGGCGGGATCCCACAGGCGGTTGAGCTCCTCAACCGAGCGTCCTTGTTGCTCCACCCAGGTGAAGTATTTGAGGTTGTGCAGGGCCTTGCGGTCCGGGTAACTCAGCTCGCGGAAGGCGTCCTCTCGCTGACCCAGCAGTCGCCGTTCGTGATCCACGCGGGCGTCGGCGGCCTGGTAATCCCCGTGCAGGTCCCGCATCTCCACCAGCCGGGAGCGGTACATGTCCGCCGAATCGGTGAAGCAGGTGAAGAGGGTGTGGCGCTCGTCCAGCTCGAACCAGCGGGCCGTCTTGATGGCCGCCAGCAGGTTGCAGATGCTGGAGATTCCCAGCCACGGCAGTCGCGCCAGCACTTCGTCCCGCACGCCCATGGCGCTGAGCCGCTCCTGTCCCGCCGGCTCGTTGAAGAGGCGCAACAACCGCAGGGTGTCTTCGTCGTCGATGGCGGCGATGGCGTCGGTGTTGCGCGCGTTGTGGATCCACGGCACATGTTTGTCACCGATGCCCTCGATGCGGTGCCCGCCAAAGCCGTTTCGCAGCAGCGTGGGACACTGCAGCGCCTCGGCGGCAGTGATGCGGCCGCCCGGCAGCTCGTCCTTCAGGCGGTCGCCCGCCGCCAGGGTGCCACCCGATCCCGTCGCCCCCACCCAGTGCGCCTGCCCAGCCTCAAGGCCGTGGGCGCGGGCGATCTCCAGCGCCGCCGCCCCGGTTACCGCGTAGTGCCACAGGTAATTGCCGAACTCCTCGAACTGGTTGAAAATGACGGCGTCCTTGCGCTCGGCGCGGATGCGCCAGCAGGCGTCGAAGATCTCCTTCACATTGCTCTCGCATCCCGGCGTGGCCAGAATCTCGGCGCCGATCTCCTCCAGCCATGTGAAGCGCTCACGGCTCATCTCCTCGGGCAGGATCGCCAGAGGCCGACAGCCGAGCAGGGCGCTGTCGAAGGCGCCGCCCCGGCAGTAGTTCCCCGTGCTGGGCCACACCGCCAGTTGGGTGGTGGGATCGAACTCGCCGCGCACCAGACGCGGAACCAGGCAACCAAAGGCCGCACCTACCTTGTGCGCGCCCGTGGGGAAGTGTCGACCCGCCAGCCCCACGATGCGGGCAGACACGCCGCTGATCTCGGATGGAATCTCAAGCGCGTTCACCGGACCGAAACCACCTGTCTCCGGGCAGTTCTTCCATGTGATGCGGAAGAGGTTGAGGGGATTGCGCGCCTGCATGTCCACACCGCGCAGGGCCTGTTGAATCGCCAGGGGAATCTCCTGGGGTTGCTGCTGCTGGCGCAGTGTGGGGATCACCACGCCGCGCTGGCGACAGCGTTCCAGGGCGCGTTCACGCACCCGTTGGGCATCCATGCTCACAAGTCCTCCTGTGCGGCCCCGATGGCGGGGCCAAGATAAGGTGTTCCCGCCTCCGTGGCCCGAAAGCGGCTCCACAAGGCGTTGCGCACGGGCTGACTCTCGCGCCCGATGCGCTCGGCGTCCTGCATCTGCAGGTGATAGTCCCGCAGCAGAAAGATCCCGCGCGCCACCGTGTGCCGCACACGCAAAGGCGCCAGGCCAAAGACAAGGTGCGCCGTAAGGCTCTCCTGTGTCACATGCGGCGTGAAGGGCGCGTCCAGCGCGATGACATCCGCCGGAGCCCCCTCCAGCAGTGCGCTGTATCCAGGCTCCCCGAAGATGGCCGCCAGAGTCGGACGGGCGCCGTCCAGGAGCTGCTCGCATTCTTTCCAGCCGGCATCCTGACATGGATGAGCGGAACGGTGCAGCAAAAAGGCGCTGCGCAGGCTGCCCGCCATGCAGGGGCTCATGCCATCGGTGCCCAGGGCAACGCGCAGGCCGCTGGCCCGTGCCAGGCGAAGGTCCAGCCGCCCCACCTGGTTGTTGGCGTTGGACTCCGGATTGTGCACCAGCAGACAGCCCTGCTCCGCCAGTATCTCCAGATCCTCCCTGCGCAGGTGGACGCCGTGGGCTATCCAAGCGCGCGGCCCCAGGAGACCATGCTGCCGCAGGCGTTGCACCGGCCCCATGCCGTTCCGACGGTGGCACAGCTCCACATCCAGGGCATCCTCGGCCACATGGATGTGCACATCGCCCTCACAGACCAACTCGGCGGCCCTGGCCAAGCTCGCGTCACTCAAGGTGAAGCAGGCGTGCAGACCCAGCAGGCCCCGGAACCGGGAATGCGCTGAGACGGCACCTCGGAAGCGCGCACTCTCCCGCAGGCCGGCCAGCGCTTCAGCGTGGCCGTTGCGATCGCTGGCCTCATAGCACAGCACGGCGCTCAAACCCGCCGCCTCCAGCTCCTCGGCCACAACATCCAGCACGCCTTCCAGCACGGCGGGGGAGGCGTGGTGGTCCACGACGGTGGTGCACCCCGCCATCACGCTGCGCAGGGCGCCCACACGCACGCTGGCGCGGACACTGGCCTCGTCGTGGGCGCGATCCAGCCGCCACCACAGCCGGTCCAGACGCTGACCGAAGCCGTCGATGGGCATGCCGGGATCCAGCCCTGAAGCCAGGGCGGAATAGAGGTGATGATGAGCGTTGATGAGGCCCGGCGCGATCCAGCCGCCGTGGGCTTCATGCGTGATCGCGTCGGGGCAGGCGGCTTCCACTTCCTGGCGCGTTCCACAGGCCACGATGCGCCCTTCCCTCCACGCCACCGCTCCATCCGGTTGAATGTGGGCTCCCGACCAATCGGCGAGGAGGGTGCCGCCACGCAGGATGTGGGTCTCAGCCATGATCTCTCCCATGTCGGCGTGTGTAGCGTCCCCAACCGGGGCCGGCCGGGAAGGCATCATCGGCGAAGGTGAACACCCTGCGGCCGCGCACCCATGTCTCCAGAACGCGGGCGCCCATGCGCTCCCCCTCCCATGGCGTGTAGCGGTTCAGACAGTGCAGGTCATGCGCTGAGACCGTCCAGGTGCTGGCATCTTCCACCACCACGAAGTCCGCATCCATGCCCGGCGCAAGGGCGCCTTTGCGATCCCCCACGCCCAGGAAGCGCGCGGGCGCCTTGCACAACACCTCCACCAGTTGTCCCAGGGTGATGCGTCCTGCCTGGACACCGTGGGTGAGCAGAAAAGGCAGCAGCAGCTCAACGCCGGGAATGCCGCCGTAATCCGTGGCAAAGAGGCCCGTGTGCTTTTCCCGGGGCCACTCGCCTGCCGCGTGATCCGTGGTGAGGAAAGCGATGCCGCCTGATGCCAGCCCCTGCCAGAGGGCCTCCCGGTCGGTCGCCTCCTTGACTGGAGGAAGAGTCTTGAGCATGCTGCCCAGCCGCCCAAAATCCTCCCGTGTAAAGGCCAGATAGTGGGGACAGGTCTCGGCGCTGATGCGCAATCCCTGACGGCGGGCTTCCTCCAATACGGCCAGTGCCGCGCCGCTGCCCACATGCACCACATGCAGGTGAGCACCGCTTGTGGAGGCCGCCTGCATCACCGTGAGGGCCGCCAATCGCTCGGCCTCCCCTGGCCGTGTCTTCCACCAGGAGGCCCAGTCCCCCGCTCCCTCGTCCTGCGCCGCCACGAAGGCGGAATCCTCAGCGTGCACACCCAGGGGCAATCCCTGCCTTGCGCAAGCGCGGGCCACCTCGCACAGCTGGCTTTGCTCCAGCGCCTGAAAACTCGCCATGCCCGAGAGCAGATAGACCTTCAGCGCCGCAACACCGCCCTGGCAAAGCTCCTGCAAATCCCGCCGCCAGGTCTCGTCATCCAGCATGCGATTGGCGCACACGCCGCCCCACAGCGCGAAGTCCACATGGGCCTTGGGCGCGATCTCCGTCAGTTTGGCCCGCAGAGTGTCACGGTTCACCACGGGCGGCACGGAAGTGCAGGGCATGTCCGCCACGCAGGTGACGCCGCCGGCCGCTGCGGCACGGGTTCCGCTGGCGAATGTCTCACGCCAGGTGTAGCCAGGATCATCGAAGTGCACATGGGCGTCCACCACGCCGGGCAGGACGAGGGCGCCCTCCAGATCCCGCTCTTCCTCAACTGAGGAAAGAGCTCCGGGCTCGTCGAAAGCCTGGAAGCGCCCCTGATGAACCATGAAATCCCGCAGGCGAGTGCTGTCCTGGTCCCAGGGAAGGCGGGCATTGCGGAAGAGCTGCATGCTCAGCGGCCTCCCCACAGAGTGGAGACCGGGTGATCGCCGCCGCTTCCCAAGGCCTTCCACAGCATGCGTGCCCGCTCCAAGTGTTGAGCGCGATGCGCATCCGCCACAGGACGACTCGCCAAGGCTGCGCCATCAGGCACCACCACTTCGAACACATCCTCCTGCAGCATGTCGGCGGGACGGTAGCGAAAGAGCTGCCTCCCGAAGCGCAGCAGCAAGCCGTCCTGGTGGAAACAGCTTCCGTCCAGATCCTCGGGCGAGGCCAGCAAGGACTCCGCGCTCTGGTGCCAACGCTCCTTCACCCGCCATGGCGCGCCGAGCTCCGGGCACCAGGTCTCGCAATTGGAGCAGGCATTGCAGGCGTCGGCCAGAACGCCGATCTGTCGCACTCCCCGCGCTTCTGCCGTCGGGGAGACCCATGTGAACAGTGCGCCATTGGGACAGACCGGCTGGCAGATGTCGCAATTGATGCAATCCAGCCGCTTGAGAACGCGCGTGAGCTTGCGGGGTGGGCGCATCACCTGCACCGCCGCATGACTCTCGTCGCTTGCGGCAATGTCCGCCGCCTGGCGCAGACGATGCGCACGCTCCTTCCAGGCCTCTGCGGCAGACCCGGCAGTGTTTCCCTGAAACTCCGCCAGCGTGGCGCAAGCGGATGACGCCACGCGATCCTCGATGGCCCGCAACAAGCCCGCCATGCGCGCCTGGCCGCCACGGCGCAGCAAGTCCGTGCACAAAGTGAGCGGCGCAAGTCCGCAGCGCAACAGGCCGGCGGCGTTGTGGCGATCCACACCAGCGGAGAAGGAAAGCGGCAGCGCCTGGGGAAGACGCTCCACCACTTCGGCGGCGGTGGCCAGCGCCAGGGGGTGAAGGGGAGCGCCGGAGAGGTACATGTGCGGGCCAGCGTCTTCGGGAAAGAGGGCCGCGTCGCGATGAAGCACCAGCGTGTTGGTGAACTTCACGCCCAGGCTTCGCCCCAGGCCCAGCGCCTTCCCATGCAGCTCCCCAAGCAGGTCAACGGCGCCATGCAAGGACAAATCCCGCGCGAAGGCCTCGGCATCGGGCTGCAGGTGGTGGTAACCAAGGCGCTCATGAAGGATGTGCCGCACGCGCTCGAGTCCCAGCAGCGTGGGATTCAGCTTGATGATGACATGCCAGCCGTCCTCAAGCAGACAGCCGGCCATGGCCCCGATCTCCTCTGGCGGGCAACCGTGGAAGGTGGACAGCGTGACGCACTCCGCCACGGGTCCAGCGGGAGGATCCCCCGCCCAGCGCCGCTGCTGGGCGTCCAGTGTGTCGCGCAGACTCTCGAATCCCGCCTCCGGCTGTCGCAAGGCCTGCAAGGCTCCGCGCATGGCCGTGCTGCGCAGTCCCTCCAGCGAATACCCCACGCTGAGATCCAGGAGGAAGTCCAAGTTCGCCCGCGGCGGCAGACCGCCACCGGCCCGACTGCGACGCAGGATCTCCAGCAGCCAGGCCGTCTTCTGGTATTCGCGCACGCTCTCGGCCAGGGAGAGTTCCTGGCTCCACTCCACATTCAGCGCGTAGTGGGGGGCGTGGATGCAGGGGCGCGGGATGCTCAGCTGGTCCCGCACCTGGATGGTCTTCAGCTCGAAGACGCGTGCGCCGGCCAACCAGCCCTGCACCATGTTCTGGGCCAACTGGGTGTGCGGTCCTGCGGCCGGCCCGATGGGGTTCGCCGCCCGCCGCTGGCCCAGGCCGTGAGACAGATCCACCTCTGGACGCGGCACATGCCAATCCTTGCGCGCCAGCCCGAAGACAGGGCCCCCACCCGCAAGTTCGAGCTCCAGACGGCGCAGCAGCGCGGAGAAGGCGAGGGGACGCAAGGCGCTCATGGCGTGTCACATCCCCCGCCCAGTGCACTCTTTCCACGCAGGCACAGATCCCGATCCTCGCGCATGGGCAGGCGTGTGCGCATGCGGCCGTCCCTTGCGCGCAGGGCGGAGGCCACCGCCGCCGCCGTGGGCACCAGCCCGATCTCACCCACGCCCTTCACGCCGTATCCGCCAATCTCGTCTGGCTCCTCGATGAGCAGCACATCCAGCTCCGGCGTCTCGGCGGCGCGCAGTACGCCACAGTCCTGCAGGCGCAGGCTGTGGGGGAGTCCGTTCGTGCAGGGGAAATCCTCGCTCAGGGCATAACCCAGCCCCATGTGCAGACTGCCCTCGATCTGTCCACGGCAGCTGGCGGGATTGATGGCCCGGCCCACATCGTGGGCCGCCGTGACGCGGGTGATGCGCCCC
>Ga0172367_10002987_pt1 | contig 22512 bp, 16 predicted proteins | sample Lak10m_FD_114542 | JGI IMG/M metagenome (GOLD analysis project Ga0172367, IMG submission 114542) | Freshwater microbial communities from Kabuno Bay, South-Kivu, Congo - kab_022012_10m | ecosystem: Environmental > Aquatic > Freshwater > Lake | place: Democratic Republic of the Congo: South-Kivu... | reverse complement strand
GGTCTGGTATGGGCGCAGCCTCGGCGGGCTCACGCTGCAGTCCGACAAGGTCACGGTGAAGGCATCCAGCAAGGGCGTGGCGGTGGCCAAGGTCACCTACGACGCCCTGGCGTTGGTCTATGCTCTGTCGTCGCCATCCACGCTCAACGGCGAGACAGACTTTTCCATCCTGGCCCTGATCAAGGGGACGGCATCGTGATCATCGAGGTCTACCGGGGAGACGGTGCGCGCGAGGGCTCGCCCATCGTCGAGCCGCTGCTCGCCGACGATGCGCTGATCCATCGGGGGGTGGCCGAGATGGATGCCAATGCCCACGCCTTCAACCGAGTCGAGATGGCGGTGGTTTTTCGGCCAGGGGTTCGTCTCGGGCAGATCGTCGAGGCGACCGACCCGTCCACGGCAAGTCCCTACCGCGCCAAGGTGACCGGCATCCAGATCACGGTGTCGGAAGCGGCCATCGAAACTCAACTCTCCCTGGAGCAGCCGCGATGAGCTTTGCGTTGAAGGAGCTATCCCGTCTGCTGGCCACAGATACGCCGGTGGTGGGCTCAGTGGTCGGCATTGATGGGGCGGCCGTGCGCGTGGCCACCGAGCGGGGTGCCGTCACTGCCAGGACGCTCGATGCCGTGGTTATTGGCGACCGCGTGCAGGTCAAGAACGGCATCGCCACCAAGGCACCGGTGGCCAAGCAGGTGTTTCCCGTCTGACGACAATTGGAGGAATCGACAATGAAGCAAGCGACGACATTTCTGGAGCGGGTGCGGCCCGCCATCGACGCCCTGCCGGATGGGGCCGACAAGGACACGCTGCTGGCCCTGGCCGAGGCACATGACACCATCGAGCGTGGTGACGTACATCCGAAGCAGCGCGCGCTGGCTATGCGTCGGCTGGCGGGCGGATCTGCCGTCGTGGCCAGCAGGAAGGCCGGGAGTCCGGCCCAAGGACGCGGTAAGAAGCCGTAACGCCAAAGCAACCCCAATCACACACCCGCGAACCCGCCCACGAGGCGGGTTTTGCATTTCTGGAGGACGAAAACATGGATTCCACCCAAATGGAGCGCCGGAAGATGGTGACCATCCCGCAGGAAGAATTCGAGGCGATGCTGGAGCGCGCTGCCGAACGTGGAGCACGGCATGCCCTGCATGAGGTTGGGCTCGATGGCGAGGATGCGGCGCACGATATTCGCGAGTTGCGCAACCTGCTCGATGCGTTCAACGAGGCCAAGAAAACCGCCGGCCTGACCATCATCAAGATGATGGTGACCGGCTTTGTAATGGTGCTGCTGGCCGGGACGGTGCTGAAACTCAAGGTCTTCGGAGGGACGCCATGATCGAGACGCTACTGGGCGGTCTGCTGGGTGGTGCATTTCGCCTGGCGCCGGAAATCCTCAAGTGGCTCGACCGCAACGGCGAACGCGCCCATGAACTGGCGATGCAGGACAAGGCGCTGGAGTTCGAGAAACTGCGCGGCTCGCAGCGTATGTCAGAGATCGGGGCCAGTTCCGACGCGGCGTGGAACACCGGGGCGATAGACGCGCTGAAAGAGGCAGTCGCAGCCCAGGGGCAGCGGTCCGGGGTGCGCTGGGCTGATGCGTTGTCGATCAGCGTGCGGCCGGTGATCACGTATTGGTTCATGCTGCTTTACTGCGCGGCCAAGACGGCGGCGTTTGCGGCGGCCGTCACTGCCGGTACCGGTTGGGGCACGGCGATCTTGTATGCCTGGACAGAGGCGGATCAGGCGCTTTGGGCTGGGGTACTGAACTTCTGGTTCCTCGGGCGCGTGTTTGACCGGGTGCGGTGATGGCAATCCCCGAGGTTGCCATCACACTAGCCAAACAGTTCGAGGGGTTTCACCGGGTGCCGAAGCACGATGCGCATCGCGCCTATCCCTACATCTGCCCGGCAGGTTACTGGACGATTGGCTACGGCCACTTATGCGACCCGAAGCATCCGCCGATCACCGAAGCGGAGGCCGAGGTCTATCTGACACGTGATCTGCAAACGGCACTGGCAGCGACTCTGCGTTATTGCCCGGTGCTGGCCTCCGAGTCGGAGGGCCGCCTGGCGGCGATTGTGGATTTCACGTTTAACCTGGGTGCAGGCCGTCTACAGACCTCGACCTTGCGGCGGAGGATCAATCAGCGCGACTGGCCTGCAGCGGGTCAGGAATTGCGACGCTGGGTGTATGGCGGCGGAAGGGTGCTGCCCGGACTTGTCGCACGCCGCTCTGCCGAGACTGCAATTCTCTGTGAACCAGCTTAATTTACGCGCCGCAGTCAGTCTCAAACATCGATAGGCGTCGTCTTCCAGACATCTTGTGCCAAGGCCATGAGCAACGCGTGGCGCTCGTCGATCATCGCCGCATTCCATTCAGGGAATGCCTTCAGCTTCTCGTTGATTCGCGAGATGGACGTGTTCTGGCCGACATTGGTAAGTTCAACTAGGCTTCGGGTCAGGTAATTGCCACTCTTACGATACTCGTCCTGCTTCGCCGAGTAGAAGTCGTTTCCTGCAACGATGTTAATTGGCTTTTCCAGCAAGGTCAGATTGCCAAGTCGATTCTTGTAGTCATCGTAGGTAGCATTCGGATTCTCTGCCGTCCACTTGGCACGCAGCTCCGTGGTCGGGTTGTCTGGCAGGATGTGCTCTATCTCCAACTTGGTGAAGGGCTCCAGGCTGCCCGGCGTCTTCAAACCACTGAACGCCATATCGACGTGTTGCGTGAGCCGTGCCAGAAGATAGCGAGTCCGGTACTGTTGCATCGAGTACAGCGTGAAGCGCTTGAGAGCATCGGAAAGCTCCTGGGACTTGCCTGCCATATTCTTCTCGAAGCGCTCAGCGATAAACGCATTGAGCTGCACTTTCTGTTTCACCGGGTCGGTGGTTTCTGCGATTGATCTCAGCTCATCTGCCCACTGGGAGAAACCACGCTCCAGATCCTTGGTCGGCGTCTTTGTGAAGATGTAGTAGAAGAGGAAGCTCTCCAGCTGCGACACGAAATGGTCGAACAGCGGCTTTGGGAAATTGGCCGCAGCGAGCAACAGGACGTAGTGCAGACTGAATGCACCACCAGCAAGCCGTTTGAGGCTGTCCATCGCCAGATTGGGCTTACCATCGTTGCCCATGCCGTTGGCGAACGCTAGGTAGTGCTCGACGTTGCGAATCACCTTGCGGACAAACTCGAAGGGTTTGTTTGCGTAATCACACAGCGCGGCGTTGTCCTTGGCCACAAACCAGTCGTAGATCTCGTCCTCGCGCACAACAGCATCGCCACGCTCATTCTTGATGACGTAGTTGGCCATAAGGAAGTAACGCAGGAAGCGAAGCGGCTTTTCCTTCTCTTTCTCCAGCGGCTTGGTGATCTTCTTCCACTCATCCTTGAGCTGGGTGAATTGGGCCTGCTTGACCTGCGTGAACAACAGGTTTTTGAGCAAGTCCATCGGGTTGAGGCCAACGCCACGCTCGTTGATAGTCTCGAAAATCTTCAGCGCACTGCTGACGTCGGTGGAAATCTGGATGAAAACCACGTTGTTGGCGAGATAGCCCCAATATTTCTTCAGCTTGGCCGTATCGTCATAGTTGTCCTTCAGATAACGGTGAAGGGTGCTGTACGCGTTGACCAGATTGTCCAGCGAACCGAAGCTCGCGATACCTGCCGCTTGAATGCCCGTACGCACGGCCTGAGGGTCGGTATCCAGATCCACCAGCTTGGCCATCACTTCGCCAGCGTTCTCGTATCGCGGCTCCAGCTTAAGACTTGTCCGCGTCTCTCCAGAGCTGTCGTCGAAGCTGGTAGAAATCAAATTGCTGATTGTTTGTCTTTGGGATTCCCCTTTGAAAAGTTCCTTCATCGCGCAAAGCAGCAGGAAAAAGGTAGTCAGCCGCTGTTGGCCATCGATGACTTCATAGTGATCGACTTGGTCTGTCGGGGACACCAGCACGGTGCCGATGAAGTATTCACGTGTCGAACCAGCATCGATCTGCTCATTGATGTCATCAAGCAGTTGGTGAACCTCCCTATCTGTCCAAACGTACTCTCTCTGGTAGTCAGGGACTATGTAAAAGCATTCCTTGAAAGCTTGTTGGATACTGTATTTGTGGTTTTCGATGCGGGCCATACTCTTCTTCTTTCTCCCTCAATTCGTGTTGCGCAAAGCGGCCGTGCTACCTGGGCTTGATATGCGCCAACGACACGAAGGTGAACTATTCCTCTTCAAAGCCAAAGTCATCGAAGTTCATCGTTCGTGAATTTTCACCAACGATGCGAATGATCTGGCTGGGCATGCCGTCGGGAACTTTCACCGAAATATCCATGACTACTGTGACCTCTGCGCCCACCAGTCCGGAAAGATGGGAAAGCACTTCGTCTGCAATTTTGGAGGCGTCTCTTCCCACTCGCGTCGAGTCGAGCGTCTTCGTCCCGTAATATCGTTGAACCTTCTTGACCTTGGTTTCTGGCTTTTCCCCTGGAATTGGATCGGCTGGTGGTTGGGTCGTGTCCGTGGGCGGTGTTGGAACAGCATTTCTCTCAGCATCCAGTTGGCGACTTGCGACCTCCGGTTTCACCACCACACAAGGCGAGTGCGGATCGGAAAGATTAACCATCGTTCCACCGCGAAGCCCTTTGTAGCGTCCAGCAGCTTCATCATGGCTATCGGCAAAGCCAAAACTGTCCTGTGACCATGTGAGAAGATTTACACCGTCGCTGATGGCATGCAGCAGCACCCCGCTGTCCTTGAGGCGCGGCAGGTACAAGTAGCGCGCGAAATCCTCGACCAGCTGCTTGACTGCGACATGGTCGCCCCGCCACAGCGGAATCTTGTCGAGTTCCATCTTCAGCCGTGTCGGGGCGAAGCTGGTCAAGTAAAGCTCGTCGGTACGCAGTTTCTTGCTGGCGCGTGCCGCGAGCGCGTCGGTGCCCGAAAGCCGCAACGCCTCCCAGGTCACGGCGTCTTGCGGCTTGTTCTGCACCGGCACCAACAGCCACTGATAGGTTTCGGGAAGACGTGCCGTTGCTGTGTTATCTGCCGCGGTGATCTGTTGGGTCACCTGGGTCTTTTGATGCGTCGTCAGCCCTAGCTGCGCCTCGTCGGCAAGGATGGACTGCCAGGCCAGATACTTTCGCACGGCCTCATCGAGGTCTTGCAACCGCGTCTTGTCGGCGGCAAGAAACACCAGTGTGTTGCGGTAAAGGCGCGGCGAATTGCCACGGGTTTCGAGAATAGCCTTGGCAGCCACCTCGGCGGGGTTCCCCGCCTCCTTGCTGTAGGCGTGACCGGTGCCCAATACCACCAGGCGAGCTTCAAGATCGTCGGGTACGTCGGCACCGCTTGACGGCAATGGGTGGATGCGGCTGAAGTCGCCGGTGCTAACCAGGTCCTTCTTGATGCGGCGCTCCAGTTCGGCCACGACCTTGTCCGGTTCTCGCTTCAACTGCTCGGCACGATCCTCCGCCAGTTTGGTAACCGTCGGTTGCGTCGAGTACCAAAAGTGGGGGCCGTCGGCATACAGGTAGGTGGCTGCGCTCGACATGCGGCGCAGGGCATCGCCGAACACGGCGGGGGATTCTCCCGGCATCACACAACCAAGCTTCACGCGGCGATCCTCGATACCTTTATGAGCCGCTGCTGTGGTGGGCGCTGATCCCATGTAAATCGCGCGGGCGACGCGACGGCAGGCCGAGAACTTGCCCAAGTTGGGTAGTTCGCTATCAAGCTTGAGCGGCAGCGAATTCGGACCGTCGACATCCTTTTCGATGACGGGCACCCAGTTGTCCGAGAGATAGCGCGTCAGTTCCGACTGCACGCGCGGATCATCAATCGCCACGTTCGCCGGCAGGATCAGCGGGTTGCGGTCGCCCTTTTCCCAAAGGCTATGGATGACTGCCGCCATCAGGCGCAGCACGCCGCGCGTGCGTTGGAATTTCACCAGGGTCGACCAGTCGGTGTAGAGCCGGTCGAAGATTTCCGGATGGATCGGATAGGCCGCCTTGATGCGAAGCTCGTACTCGGCATCGCGCGTTTCAGGCGGGAACTCGGCCTGATTGTTGCGGTAAAAATCCGCGAAGGCTCGGGCCACGACGTCGCGCTGTTTGAACTGCTCCGGGTCATTCATGGGCTGGAACAGCCGGCGCCGCACGATCTCGAAACCTTCCTCGGCGCTGGCTGGCCGCCATGATGACTCGACACGCCCGACCACGTTGCGTAGGCGATCCAGCGCCTCACGGCCGCGTGTACCGCCCACCTCCACGTCATCGGCCTGGGTATGCGGTGAGCCGGAGGTATCGGATGCCGGTAGGCTGATCACCAGCAGACAGTTCTTCGCCAGCTTGGCCGACTCGGTCAGGACCTGGGCAAAGGAGAATTGCGTCTCGAAGCCACCCGCTGGCAGGTCACTCTGGTCATGCAGCTGGCGTGCATAGGCCACCCATTCATCGACCAGGATCAGGCAGGGGCCATACTCATTGAACAGTTCACGCAACACGTCGCCGGGACTGGTCGCTTTCTCGTCGTCGGCCGCCACACGGGCATAAGCCTTCTTTCCGCCGAGCTGATACGCCAATTCGCCCCACAGCGTGCGCACTACCGTTCCATCGGCTTTGACCGAAGGATTGCCCGGAGAAATCTTGTTGCCGACCAGCACCACACGGTTGGCCTTGGGCACTGTCGTCGTTTCCGCCGCTGCCAGCACGGCGTCGATGCCAGCCAGTTCTGTCGGGGCAATGCCCGAAAACAGGTGATATAACGCCAGCATCGAGTGCGTCTTGCCGCCGCCGAAGTTGGTCTGCAACTGCACCACCGGATCGCCACCACCGCGAGTCATGCGCTGCATGGCGCTGGTCAACATGGCCTTGAGGCTTTCGGTCAGGTAGGTACGACGGAAAAACTCGACCGGGTCCCGATATTCGTCCGTACCTTCACCCAGATGCACTTGCCAGAGGTCGGCCGCGAACTCTGCTTGCTGGTAACGACCACTGGCCACATCTTCATGCGGCATCACGACTTCGCGCCAAGGCTTCAGACTACCGGTGACGCCCGTCTCGATCGCCGCCGCCTTGCGTTTCTCCCCGCGCGCCTGCTCGTCGAAACGCACGCGCAACAGCTCCATCTTGGCTTTCTCGATCTCGTCGGCCTGTGGAGCGGAAACCGCTGTCAGCAAGCGCCCGGCGGAATCAAGGGCGCGGTAGGCATCGTCGCTTGAGAAGGGTTGCTGGTGTGCCCACTTGTTACGCCAGTCGCGGATTTCCGATACCAAGCTCCGCTCGGAAAAGCCTAGCGTCTTCTTGAATACCTCGTTCCAGGTATCCCACATCAACTTGAGCAGGCCCGACGCATCCCAGTCTTCGATCGGCTTCTTGCCGAGAATCGGGTCTTCGGCAAAGCTGCGTACCTTGTCAATTGAGATGCTGTTAGCCGCGATGGCGGCTTTGATCTCGCGGCCAACAAATGGCCCCAAGCCCGTCTTGAGCAGATCGAGGGCTTTGCCGACGCGTTCGTGATTGGTGATGGCCATGGTCGTGCTTACCCTTGCTCGTCTTGTTGTTGCTGGAATATGGAGGAGTCACCCAGAAGGCGGTCGATCAACATGCCGGGTGAAATCTCAAATAGTGCCGATCGTGCACTCTTGCGCGAGCGGCCAGATAACGGTCGGTGGTTCGCATTGATCTGCAAGTACGCCATCACACGTTCGCCAAAGGCTACGCTGTCTTCCTCACATGCCTTCTCACCGAGCATTCTCTCCTGCAAGGCCACCTGTTCAAGGAACACTGCGTATTCGAGATCGAGCATGTCGAGCAAGATATTGCGGCCCACGTCCTCGCCGATTGATGCCAAGGCGAGTTCGAGCATCTTTCCGTATTGCCCTTCGCTTAGCCAAGCGTCAGTGAATCGAAAGTACTCCCGGACGAACCGCCAGTTGAATCCATCCTGCTCGATGGACGTCATCGCCTCTTCTGGCCGGGAAAACATCGCTTCACCGAAACGCACAAATCGATTCGCCACCATCTTTCTTAATCCTGGTCGAAGAGGTCGTCGGTTCCTGGCGTAGTCGGACGCGGGGCTTCGCGGGCCAGGCGCACGATTTCAGGCCAGCTTTGCACCAGGGCGTTGTAGGCCATCGCATCAGCGGCGCGCTTCTTCCGTTCGCAGATTGTGTAGAGGCGGTAGCACAGTTCACGGGCCGTTTCAGCCTGACTACCGAGCTTGGCGACCAAAGTGGCGGCTGCACCTTCGCCACCGGCCTCAAGCACTCTAATGAGGTGATGCACCATCTCCCACACGGTCAGTCGGCTGTCAGTGGTCGGATCCCAGTTTGCCGGCAGTTCGGCGGGCGTCAAAAGTCGCACCTTGCCCTTGCCGGAGGCAATGAGGCCTGCATCGACAAGGCCGCCCACCGCCGTGTTCTTCGACTTGGACAGCTGTTCGGCGACGCCAAACTCACCTTCGGCAAAGCCCATCTGCTCAAACCACGCTAGTGCCCAACGCGTGTCGGCATCGAAATCACCTTCCTGCTCGGCCAGCGCCTCGTCGAGCACCTGATTAATCAGCGCCAGCGCGGCGCGCACAGTGATTGGCTTGCCCTCAGCGTCGAGCACCTTGGCGTAGCGCGTATAGATGGCCATGCCTGGGCCGATGGCCGCCTGCGCAAGGTCGACCGGCGCAATGTTGCCGGCTTGCAGATAGGCCAGTGCAGCAGGCAGTTCGGATTTCAGGTCATTGAGTAAGTCGCGGCGGGTGGCGGTCAGCGCGTTGGTCGGGCGCGGGCGGCAGACGAGGACGATGCTGGAAGCGAGTGCATTAACCGTTTTCTTCAGATTACCCACTAATTCCGTGCGTACAGGCCACGTACCACTGACGGCAAAACCTGCTTCAATGACTGCGGCGAGGAACGTGTCCCAGCCGGTGTTGGTCGTGCTGTTTTCGCTGTCGCTTTCTGACTGCTTGAAGGCGTAGTAGATGGTGACCGGATAGGCTGGATGCGCCTGCTCGGCGAGGCGGTGCATGGCCTGTGTCATGCCTGTGAGGAAAAATAACTCTGCTTTTTCCTTGCCGCCATGTCGGTGAGCAGTGGCCACTAGTTCCTCGGCCTTGGGAACGGCCATCGTAGCGAACAGATCAGGAAACAACGGGCGCAACGAACGACGTAGCCAAACGTAGAAGAAGTCAGACAGGTCAGCGTAGCCAATGTTGTCGTAATAGGGAGGATCAGTTGAAACAACTTTGAAGTCCGAAATCGATTGTTGCTGGGCATCCCTTTGGAATACATGACCGGCGGCAGTTACAGGTGCAGCGTCAATACATTTCGCGGGAAATTCGAGTTGCCCAATCCAGTTACCACTGGAATCGCTGAATGGATTCGACTCGCAAAAATCCCAAGTCATGGGGAGGGCCTGCCTGCCAAAAGCTTGCTGGATTTTTTGACTGGCGTTATCCCAAAAAGCGAGCGAACATCCCCTGTTAGCAAGTCTGCTAACAGTGATGGCGCCAAAAATTCCCACCGCCTCCGCATATGCCGTCGCGCCAGCGCCGAAGTTTGCAAGGGGCTGGTGGTCGTCGGTCAGGCCGGCAGCGATGGCGTCGCATGTGACGCGTTTGATGGCCTCGCCGACCAGATCGGAGAAGGTAGTTAGCGCGACGAGTTGACGGTCAGTATAGAGGTCGCCCCACGTCGTCAGACCATAGGGTGTGCAATTGCCGCCGGTCATGCGTGTCGGGATGTCACCTTCCGGCTTCCATTCCGGGTGCGCCTTCCGCGCTGCCGATTCGTGCTCGGCCGTCGGCGCCAGATAGACTCGACCTCGGTTGCCTTCGGCGACGATGGTCATAAGGCGCGCACCCATGCGTCCGGCTTTTCCTTCTGCCTTGATGTAATCACCGGAAATCGGTGCACCGGACATCAGGCAAGCGAAATTCGCGCGAGCAAGCTTGGTCCCGCTCTTTGCCGATTCTGAATCCTTTGGCTTGCCGACCTTCACTGTGAAACGGTAGCTTTCGCCTTCGATCACTGGTTCGACATAGGCTTCCTTGCCCGACTTGGTGGAGACCATGAAGGTGGAAGCGAGCGGCACATCAACATTGGCGAAAGCCGGATTGGGGCTTTTGACGGTACGTGCCCACAACCAGGCGATGACGGTGAGCTTCTGTCCGATGTAGGGCTTGAGGTCAGGTCGTTCCTTGGCCATCTCGGCGGTGACTTCGACCTTGGGGTAGAGGTGGCCGATGCGCTTTTCGGCTTCGTCACGCATCCACTGGCCGTAGTAGCGCACGTCCTCGGCGAGGCCGCTTGCGCCTTTCCAACTACCGCCACTGGCCGCATCAGCACGCGACTGAGGATTCACCGGCGGCTTGCCAGCGAAGCGCGGCGGAATCTCGATCATCGCCTTGTTGATCAACACAGCTACCGGGTTGAGGTCGCTGGCGTAACTCTCCAGCCCGAGCCGCTGAGCTTCCAACGGTAGTGCGCCGCCTCCGGCGAAGGGGTCATGGAAGGCGGGCAGTACTTTGCGGTCGAACAACTCCTTAGCTCGAGGATGATCGACATTCTCTGCACAGGCATAGCGCCAGCTCTGCCAGATTTCGTCACGCGCCTTTTGCAGCACGTCCTCGTTGGTGGTGTTTTCCCACTTCACCAGGTCTTCGATGATGCGGAACAGCCGCTGCCGCTCTTTCTCCTGCTTCTTCTCGGTGGGAAAAAGATCCGGATGCGCCGAGGGGTCGTCCACCATCTGCGCAAAGATCACTGCACGAGCCGCCGCCAAGGGGCGGCGCGCCCACCACAGGTGCAAGGTCGATGGGTGCCCGTGGCGGATGGACTTCTCGCGTGCGCTGGCGGCATTGATGGCCTCCAGCGGCAGGGCGACTTCGATAAGCTTCTTCTTGTAGGTCATGAAAATCTAGCTTTCTCAGGCTAACTGACAGCCTTTCACTTAAGGTTAACTTGGCGTATCAGCATCCACATCACTGTGGCGGTGTCGCGCCGGCAAGCAATTCGTCCAGATCGTAATTGACGCTAGTTGCGCCAAAATCCGGCTCGCGTTTGAACGGGCGCTTCGCATATCGAACGACGCATTTCGCCACCGTATCGGGATCCACGAATGCGGCACCACTATTTGCTGACGGACTGGTTGATCCGGGTACTTCTACCAGGGCCAATATGTAGTCATCTGGCTTGTTGAAGGCAGTGAGGATTTCGTTTTTTGTGATCGTGACGGTCTTGGCGCCCACAACTCGGCCCTTGACCTCGATAAACCGGAGGCGTTCGGATTCGGCGGAGCCCGACTCGATGTCGTAGCCGACCTTTTGCGCAGAAACATCCTTGGGGTCAAAACCTAGCGCAATCTCAGCCAAACGTACCGCCTCCATGGCGGCCAATTCAATGCGCTTGGTTTCTCTTGCGAACATATCCGGCTCGGCTTCCCGTTCTCCCCGCACACGTGCCAGAAGACCGGCCGGTATCACCAGCGCACCGCCCACAACGATCGGAGGCTGTGCAACGATCTGCCGCTCCTGGGCCAACTCCGCCATTCGGTTCTGCAATCTCATCTGAAGATCGTCAGCACGCGTACGCGCCTTGTCCGAATTGAGCTTTGCATTCGGATGACCGGAAAGCTCCAATTCCTTGAGTTGGCTGGCCCGATAATCCCAGTAGGTGATCTCCTTGGTCAGCCGCTCTTTCACTGCCTTTTCGATTTTGCCGATGCGATCGATCTTGCGTTCCTTGATCTCGCGCAGATGGTCGACGGCAAGATGCGTGATGGCATATTCAATGGCTGACTTTTCGAGATCCTGAGACAACCAGGGGGCCGTGAGTTGCTCCTTGATTGCATCCCTTTCCACGTCGGTAATGGCACGGTAATCGAGGTATGGCGCGGGGCCGCATGAACGATTGTTGCCTTCCGCATCGATCTCGACGAACTGCATCCGCCGCGAAATGATTCTGCGGTTGTTGGCTGCATCCACACGGCCATCTGCGACCGCGTGCTCTAGGTAGAACAGGACCCGGATAGCCTCCCCATTGTCGGCATCGTTGACGAGCATGGCCCCCTGCTTGAGAAGGTCACGGTGACGCTCCAGGATCAAATCCGAAACCGACTCCAATAGTGGATACCCCGGACACACAAAAGCCGCAGGGGGCTTGCCGGGGATGTTGATCAGGTTCTTTTCGAAGCAGACACGTTCATAGCGCTGCAAGATTGCTGCGCCGACACCGATCTGGCGATCACGCGAACGAATGATGGCGGGGACATTGGTGATCTCGAAGCGCTTGGGTTCGCGCTCGCGCATGCTGCCGCCGTAGTGCTTGAACGCCTCCATGAAGAAAGATGCGATGAAGTGCGGCTGCAATCGGCGGGCCTCGATGCGTTCCATCTCCTCACGGATCCGCCGGACCTGGCTCGTATCCATCGAGTGATCGGCGAGTGCACGGTCTTCGATCAGGTCCTGGAGATGGGATCGGTTGAGCTTTTCTTCGACGATCTGGTGCAGTTTGTCTCGGACGTCTGGCCGGTCGCCATAGCGGATGGCCTCGATCAACAACTGACGCAATTCGGTTCCATCGATGGCCTTGCCCAGCACATCAAAGACACTACCGCCCAACGCCTCTCGCTCGACATCGATCTTTCGGAGCAGGGTCAGGTAAACATCACCTTCGCGGGTGCCCTCGGCCACCAGATTCCACAGGTGGCAGACCTCGGTTTGGCCGATCCGGTGGATACGGCCAAAGCGCTGCTCCAGCCGATTCGGATTCCATGGCAGGTCGTAGTTCACCATCAGGTGGGCACGTTGCAGGTTGATACCTTCACCTGCCGCATCTGTTGCTACCAAGATGAAGACGTCCTTGTCTTGCTTGAAGGATTCTTCTGCCTTCTTCCGTTCTTCGCGCCCAAGCCCGCCGTGAATGGCCAATACCGCATCGGCCTTGCCGAGCAAGGTACGAATGCGATGCAGCAGGTAATTCAGTGTGTCGCGGTGTTCAGTGAAGATGATGAGCTTGCGTCGGTGGCCATGGGCATCAAACATCTCAGCGTTATCCTGCAGTAGGCTGGATAGCTCTTCCCACTTCCGGTCACGGCCGCTAGAGCGGACTTTCTGTGCCAGCTTTTCAAGATCCGCCAGGATGGCAATTTCAGCTTTGAGCTCAGGAATAGTCTGCGAAGCGGTCGCAGAGTCCATCACCTCTTCTTCAATCTCCTCGACTTCAGCGTCGGGTGCGTCATCCAGATCGTCGGGATCTATGGTCGGCAGGCCGTTGCCGACGCCTCGACCTCGGCGCAGGAGTTCCTCTTCCCTCAATCGGCTTTCGAGACGTTCCTTACGTCGCCTCACCGACTGGTAAATCGCTTCGGGCGAGGAAGCGAGCCGGCGCTGCAATACAGTGAGTGCGAACCCAACAGTGCCCTTGCGGCCCTCAGCGAGGTTTTCAGCGCGATTGAACTGGGTGCGGACGTAGTCCGTTACTTCGGCATATAGGCGCGCTTCGTCATCGGAGAGCGGGTAGGGAACCGTGTAGGCGCAGCGTTCCGGAAACAACGGCTTTCCTTCGAACGTGACCAGTTGCTCCTTGACCATGCGTCGCATCAGGTCGTTGACGTCCGTCACATGAACGCCATCACGGAACTTGCCTTCGAATCGATCGCCATCCAGCAGCGCCATGAAGAGTTGGAAGTCCTCTTCTTTGCCGTTGTGCGGTGTGGCGGTCATCAACAGGAAGTTGCGGGTGATGCCACCGAGTAGCTTGCCGAGCTTATACCGCTTCGTTTCCTTGATCTCGCCACCAAAGAACGACGCGGACATCTTGTGCGATTCATCGCAGACGATCAGATCCCAATCCGACTTGGCCAGTTTGAGTTGAGCATCTTCATCGCGACTCAACTTGTCGAGTCGGGCGATCATAAGGTTGATTTCCGAGAACGGATTGCCGCTACGGGAGGCCTCAATCCGGTCGTTGGTCAGAATTTCGAAGGGCAGTTGGAATCGGCTACCCAATTCATCCTGCCACTGTTCAACGAGGCTGCCTGGACAGACAATCAGGCAGCGTTTCAGATCACCACGAATCAGCAGTTCCCGAATGAGAAGGCCAGCCATGATGGTCTTGCCCGCGCCGGGATCGTCAGCCAATAGATAGCGGAGCGGCTGCCTGGGCAGCATGTGTTCGTACACTGCGGAGATCTGATGCGGCAGCGGCGAGACCAGGGAGGTATGTACGGCCAAGTGCGGGTCGAACAGATGCGCTAACTGAATACGGCGAGCCTCTGAGACCAAACGGAGTAGATCACCATCGCCATCGAAACTCCAGCGCCGACCTGCTGCAACCTCTTCAAAGTCAGCCGCTTCATCTTCGTAACACAGCCGGCTATCGGATTTTCCGGCTTCATCCCGGAAGGTGAGCGTCAGGCACTGCGAACCATGCCACTTTATGGCATCGACCGTAATTGTGTGGTTGGCAACAACTCCCCTGAGTACGGAACCAACGCGGATTTCATCGAGTTTCATCGGGATAGCGGATTCTTGGAATTAAAGTGATGCAATCTGACTACCGCACTCCTTGAGGTAATCAATGAGCAAATCCTCCCCGCACTCCGGTTGCACGAGCGGAATGCTGCAAGCGAGTCCAGCCAACTTGATCCAATTTCGCAGCGGGGTGGTGGAATCTCGTTCTTCGGAGTACGTCTTGGCGAGGGCCTTGGCGACGCGCTTGCGCGGTTCATCTCTTGAGAACACCTCTGCATCGTCGGGGCAATACTGAAGAAACATCTCAAGCAAGCGCTCGGTCCAGTCCTGGAAGTCCTTGGGCTTCGGCGAGTGGGTCTGGATTACATCGTCTTGAGATCGGATGAATATGCACTCCTCGCGCGTTTCCGGGATTCCAAAAGACGGCGTTAGCCCGACGTAGAGGCCGAAGTGAGGCCCTTCGGACCAAAACGGAGGAAATGTGTATCCATGCTCGTTGAGCGCCGGAAGATCGTCGAGATCCATCGGAGCGTGAGCACATCGAGCCAGGTAGTCGAAGAAGTGATTGGCGCGCTCCTGACGTCTGACGTTGTAGCCACGCACGTGCTCTGCTTCATCGAGGATCAGCAGCAAGCCCTTGTATCCGAGCTTCCGCAGTATTTCATTGACCACAGTGAGGTGAAACGCGTAGATCTCTGCAGCTTCTTTGGATGCCGGCATTGTGGGGACCTTGGCCCCCAACCTTGCGTCCTTTGCCAAACCGCGAATTGAAGATAGTTGTTTGTCACCCGCCAGCCAGCCGCATCCAGCTACGTAGCGTTCATCTTCCTCGTCGTGGTTGTGCGCCAATAGCGTTGCCAGGCCTTCGCGGAACCAGGGGTTCTCGCTCAGCAGTGGCAGATGTCGCAGATCTTTGCTGTGCCAGTGCGCGCGCACTTCCTTCACGAAGCCGACAAACCCCCGGGCAACACTTCCATCGTCCCGCGCTGGAAACTCCAGCGACGTCATGATGTGCTTGTAGACCAAATGGGGCTTGGCTGGGTCGGCCGCTTTGGGGTCAAACTCCACGAACGAGACAACCCAGCCGGACTTGAGTGCGATTGCTCGCGCGAGTTGCAAGTAATGCGTCTTGCCGGTTCCGTAATGGCCGAGCACAACCTTGCTCAGTCCATGCTTGGGTGCGCCGTTCAATGCACCGCGAATTTCTTTCGTCAGCGCATCACTATTCATCGTGAAGTGAACCAACTGGTCCGGGTCTGGTGGGACCACGCCGAGATTGATCGCTTCAATGCTGGTGAAGTATTTTTGCCGGGTTAACGGAGACGCGAGGTCATCCGCCACATCGACGATGGTTTCCTTGGTGATAACAAGGTCACCAGCCTCGACGTCGATGTGGTCGCCGAAGAAGTCGACACGTATGACGTTCCCAAGTGTTTGTACGACGGTCCCGTCACCATAGTCCGGATGAGAGACCCGCACACCCTCTCGCAGTTTTGTCATTCACCAAACTCCGGCGGGCGGTCTTCGGCAATACCCCGCGCATCTGGCTCCGAGATTTTGCACTGATCTGCTTGCTGCGCCTGAAGCATCAGACAATAGTGGTAGACGAAGCGGCGGGGCGAGATGATGCTGGTGAAGTCGACATCCTTTTCGGCCTGCATTAGTTGCTCGAGGTTATGCTCCTGAATGTCCTCGTCCCACACCACGTCATCAGCGCGTGCAAATACTTCGCGCAGGCGGCGAGCGATGCCGGTAATGAGTTCGTCGGAAAGAATCGGGTCCAGATCGATGAACGGGACCATGGGGGATCCAGAAGAAAATGCCGTTCCTCCAATCCGCGCATCGAGGGCCACGTAACGTGACACTACGTCTTGGCGGAAATCAGGAGTCGCTGCATAAAGGAACATGGATCCATCAAATCCACCCGGCCGGCTGGATTCGTTGATAAGCGTCAGGAGGTTTTCCACAGCCTGGCGTTCCTTTGCGCTTGCCTTCTTGAACGATCCCGTGCGGGTGCCTTCATCGAAAGCGATGAAGAAACCCTTGTAGCCGAGCACCTTTCGCAGATAAACCAGTACGGCCTTCAGGCGCTGGAAAGCGTTTAGATCGTTCGCCTTCTCGACTATGCCGACCTTTTTGAGTTCTGGGAAAGTGACTGAGTCGCCCTTGAGCCACTGTAAGGCTTGTTGATCAATGATGCCGCCGCCTACGCGGTGCTCGAGTATCGATCGAGCAAGACGTTGAATAGCGGTCGTTGTTTGGGTGTCGGGGGAGCCCATGACAGACTGACTGAGCATCCGGTCTAGATCCTGGCGCATTTCGGGCTCCGGCCGCTCCCCGGCATGCACCCCCATTTCTGCCAACTTTCCACGAATCCACCGATCGAGCAGCAGTTCAATCCCGGTTTGATCTGATGAGTGGGAGTTGTTGATATCCGGAGCAACAAAGCCCCCCATCACATGCTTGTAGATTGCCAGGGGGGAATTGAATGGGCAGTCGATGCCAATATTCACCACTGCCGTGGCAATATTGTTTCGCCAAGCGCGAGCTGCAAGGCTGTAGATGAACTGGGTCTTGCCGCTACCGTAGGGACCCTGGAGGTACTTAAAGCATGCCGCTCCTGCGGGTAGTCTCTGTTTCAAGTACTCTTTTTCCAGAATATCCAGTACCCAGTCGGTGCCCGCATTGATGAAATGCGAATAGCCACCAGGGGCCAGTGGAGCATTCAGGAGATTTGAGCGAATCCGTTGTGCTTCGTCTTTATCAATTGACATTTAAGTTGACTCCCTGGCTTATTGGTCTTTCAGACGAATAGTTGAATAGGGTTCAGTCCCGCCGCCTCCCTTTGGCAGGTCGTAGGAGACGTTCTTGCCCTTGCCGCCTAGGGCTGTTTGGTGCAGCCCAGCCTTCTCAAGGACAAAGAGCTTGCGAACCTCGTCGATAGCGTGAACAAGGTTGATCACAAATACCGCGTCTGGAATCTCGGTAAAACTGGACTTGGCTGGCTTGTCCCAAAACCCAGCAGGCTGTGCTGCAACCTGGTAAACCTTTGCCAGGTCGCGGATTAGCACCGGCCCAGACCCTGATTTTTGTTTCGAAATCACCCATGCGAGTTGGAGTGACGCGAGAAACTCGGCGGCAGGAACGATCGCTTCTTTCATCCGCCTCGAGGCATCATGGAAACCGTCGCAGATGTAATCGACATCGTGCGGAAGTTTGCTCACTAGGGGATATGCCCCACGATAAGTCCACGCCCAAGAGAATGTCTTCTTGTCGAAAGACAGCTCAATGTCACCCATCGCGTACCGTCCACCTCGACCAGGTGTCTTTTCACCCAATTTGTAAAGGGCTTCACGCGCGGAACGCTCCCAGCCATCATTGGGCCGCTCGAGTTGCTCCTGGAGCGACTTGATCAGTTGCTGTGTCTGCGCTTGCTCGGCTCGTAGAGACTCGCAACCGAGTGCTGGGTAGTTGATGTCGCCGAAAAGTTTGTTGAGATCAATCTTTGCGTATTCATACTGCCGCTCAATCAATGCCGGAGGCTTTTTCTCATCAAAAAGCCCCTCAGCCCGGGTTTTCCCGTTACCGAGAATGCGGGGGACAACTGATTGCAGATTGCCTCCGCGCGGTAGTTTGTCGAGAAGACGCACCCTTTCCGCGAAAGCAATAAATTCTTCAAGGCCGATCATTTGGTGGCGTCTTTCTTACTGTAACGGTCAGATGGAATCCCCCGGAGGAGCATCGGGAATTCGTGGCAAAACATAACCAACCTATGCGCCGGGCGTGACAGCCCGACATAGGCACGGTTTCGATTAAATTCGAGTTCAGCGGCATCGACACCATCAAGACCAAAAACAAAGCAGGCGTCGAACTCCAGCCCTTTTATTTCTTCTACTGTTGCAATTATCCATTGATTGCTGAAAGAGTCCGAATTGTGTATCGGAGGCACAGCGTTTATCCCAATCGTGCGCAAGTAACCTTGAATCTTTTCGCGCTCTTCCGGATCCTCATTGACTTGCAGAATGGCGACGGATCCTTTGGCAAGGCTAGGCAAGTTCTTTAGCTGCTTCATGCGCTGGGCAATATGCTGATGATCGCCAATAAATAGTTCTGGCAGCGGAGGTGGTGGATCCTGATGCGCGTCATGGTCGATATCAAAGGGAGGAGCTTCCCCAAAATTGACCTCGTAGAATCCCATCAAGAAGCGTCCGATTTGTGGGGTTTGCCGCTTGTTGACGGCAAAGCGGAATGGCTTGCGCATTCCTTGCACTGCAATTTGGCAGCCCAGCAAGATGGGCTCAGATGTTTCGATGCCGTGGGTGGCCGAGACGCGCTGACGGAAGTCTGCCGAAATTGACAGTGCGCCCTTGGGGTCTACCAGGGATGCCAACAAGGCGGCCTCCGGTGCGGAGAGATCCTGCGCTTCGTCAATGACCAAGTGTGTCCATGGATTTTCTTCAGGCCAGGCAGAAGCCACTTCCTTGAAGCGCTTCGTACTATCCGTCTGTTCTGGTAAGGCGAAGCGAAGCAGAAAAGCAATCATGCCCAAGTCGGCCTTCGAGTAGCGGCGACCGGATAGGTCGTCTGTGATCTCGGCGAGCAGTTTGTCTGCATCACCACGTCCCGCGATTCCCCTGTCGATCTTGGTCTTGGACGGATAGCTTCTTTTGGTCACAAATCCGTGCATCGCCTCGATCGGGTCGTAGACGTAGTAGAGCCATTTTCCGAATTCCGTGTCGAATTTGGCTTGGGCTTTTTGCGCCAAAACGTTTCGAAGCGCGCTGTACTGACGATGAACAGATGCAAATAGACGATCCATCCGGATTGTCGATTTCTTGGGTACTTGTTCTCCGGCGGAAATTTGCTCAGAAAAGTCGACAATGGCTGATTGGAGTGCTGCGGTTTTCTCAGGGGAGGATGCCTTAGTCAGAACGGCCCAAGGCATGTTCTTTTTTACTTTGAGACGATCACGGACTTGTCGTTCGAAGATCGCCCAAATAGTTTTGAGATCATCCTCATTGGTTAGGCCAAATACAGCATCTCGGCCTCGTTCCTCCCAGCGTGGCATTTTCTTTTGAATCTCACGCGCCCCCCACTTGGATCCCCAGACGTTCTCGACATACGACGTTATGAAATCGGGTACGAGCGTGACCATATTTCGGCGTAGGCCTAACTCCCGCTCGAGCAAGTTTTGGGAGTAGTGCATGAGATTCTTGTTGGCCAGTAGGATGCGCGTTCCATTCAGGTCATAGGTGACCGACAGATCCGTTGCCTCACCTTGCTGATCAAGGAGAAATCGCACTCGCTGATAGGCAATGGTGGTTTTTCCGCTGCCCGGAGCACCTGTGATCAAAAGGATGCCCTGCATGTGGCTAGTGAACGCACGCACCTGCTCGCGGGTCATGTCGAGTTTGACAGCCTTGAGCCCCGTCTTTTTCTGAGCCTGTACGGATCCACTTATTAGGCCGACACTGCCCCCTGGCTCATAGATGCCTTGTATTTGTGGGACGGTGCTGCGATAGCGCGCGCGACGCGTCGGCATGACGGCGACAACATTGAGTCCCGAATGCGACAAATCTTCCTGATCGTTGAGGTCGGCGGCGAGGGCTGCCTGGAGACCAGGGTGTGTCCATGCCAAGACGATTGGGGCACCACTTCCTGATAGAGGCGCGTTGACCTCGACACGCTCATTGCCATACCAGACCCAGCGCTCCTCTTTCCCATTGCGTAGCTCAATTTCGACCTCGACCATTACGTCGAATGGGTTGTGATGAATCGCGTCAAGGGATTTTCTGCGCATCTCAGCAAAACGAGCGGAGGACCGATCTATCTCGAACACCCTTGTCTGCATGGCAGCACTATCCAATCGCTGTGCCGCGGCAAGCGATTGTGCAGTTGTTGCATTCTTTTGGTCCCTTTGAATCGATTCCGACGGTACCGACATCGAAAACTCCCGAAAATTTGTGCTCTTCTTGAATCGGCCAGGCGCCAGGGCGCAATCCAAACCGATTAACTTGAATCTTACCCATTTGTCACTACTCGCGACCAGGATTCTCTCGCTTTGTTCGAGAAATCACCGCTCTTCCATCGGTTCATCGCAAGTCCCGCACGTGATCGCGACACCAGGCGCTGTCCAAGCGCTAATCTGGCATTTGGGGCAGGTCTGGCGGATCCTTTGCTTGGCAACGCGTACTGTGGGTGCGTTCAACTCCAGCTTTACTCCAGCAGATATCGCTTTGGTAATAGGCACCTCGCCGCCAATAAATGCGACCCCGCTGGTGACCAGTTGATCACGCTTTTCGGCCATACGGTCTGGTGTCATTGAGAGATGACTGTCGAGCCAAGGCAAGTGGATTCCCTTGGTGGCTAACGACCCGCAAGCAGAGACGAATGCCCCCTCCATCTTGATGTAGTCACTCATGCTTCTTCCAGTTCGCTTTCCTCCTGGCAACCCTGTATCCGTAGGCATGAGACCAATGCTTTCCATCTTGTCTGCCCACTCTCGGTTGTGGGGCATGGACTTCGATGGAGAACCAAAGTGGTTCTGCCAGTGATGCACCATTTCGTGAACCACGGTGGCCATCACTTCTTCGATTGACTGGAGGGCGAAGAAGCCCGGATTGATTCCGAGCTCATCGACCTGCCTTCCGGCCACGTTCACGAACCGACGTTGATGCATGTAGCCGTAGGCCCGTGTCGAGGATCGCAAAGTGATTAGGCACTGGGGAAGACTCTCCTCGAACAATTCTGCATTGAAATGATCAAATGCAGCCTGCAGTACCGTGTAAGTCTCTATGGTGGGAGTCATGCCGCAACCTTATTGTCCGTTGCTGTCGTCCGGCCGTTGCTCGAACTGGGCCTTGCCTTGAGACTTCTTGCGCCGAAGGAAGCTCGGTGCAGCCGACTCAGCGGCCATGCTCATCAGCAGTTCCTCTTTTGCCGAAACGCGCGATGACATCTTGCGACTGGAGTACATCGCTTCCTTGCGGAAGCGGGCACTGTCCATTTCCTTGGCAATCTCCGCCATGCCTTCCAGTACCTCCAACACCCAAGGATTATCTGCGAAACGCCGCTGTCCCTCGGCGATCATCTTCTGGATGGTGGCCCAGTCACCATGCTCAGCGGCAGCGCGAGCCTGGTCGAGGAATTTTCCGGCCTCAAGTTCCGTCAGTCGTGCGACCACCAGCGGATCCTGCAGGAGTGCCTCCCATGCCTGGGGCGACATGGCCTTTAGCGTCAGCGTGGCATCGGGAATGGCGATGGGTGAGCCATCCGGCGTGCTGGCCGTAACGCCGGCCTGCAGCAATTGGTTCCCGGATTCCAGTGCCATTCCTGTCGGGATTTCCAGTTCGACAAGTGCCCAGGCTTCTGCGCCCAGTGGGATATCCGGGAGACGGACGAGCGGAAAGCCTTCTCGTTGCTCGACCGGATAGTCGTTCAGCAGCGTGATCTTGACGCCCTCGGGAGCGGCCAGGGCCAAACGTACATGCCGGGCGTACAGGTTCGAAATGAAGTCGAACTCCTCGGCGAAGGGCTCGAACAGGTCGGCTGCGGTATCGCCATAGTAGTGATTGCCACCACCGCGCTTTCCCATCTCGACCATCAGCTCTTCGTTGAAGTCGCGCCCCAGGCCATACGTAGATGTGGTGACGCCCTTTTCGGCGGCGTCGGCACATAGCGCGGCGATTTCATTGGTGTCCGTCGTTTCGCCAACGTTAGCGTTGCCATCGGAGAGCAGAATGACGCGGGCCAGGGCCGCCTGCTTCACGCCATCGAGAATCTCGGCGGCACCCGTCTGCCAGCCGCCATGAAGATTCGTCGAGCCGCCGGAACGGACATGGGCTAGCGCAGCATAGAGTGCTTTTCGGTCGCCGACGGGTTTTGCTGGGGCGAGTGTTTTGACACGATCATCGAAAACGATCAGCGAGGCCACATCGGTGGATTCCAGGCGATCGACGATGTGCTTGGCACAGCGAATCGCCTCGAGCAGAGGCTCTCCGGACATCGAACCGGAGCGATCAATCACCAGCGACAGATGGTACGGCTTGCGGTCCTTCTTTTGCGCC
>Ga0172367_10002986_pt1 | contig 22512 bp, 19 predicted proteins | sample Lak10m_FD_114542 | JGI IMG/M metagenome (GOLD analysis project Ga0172367, IMG submission 114542) | Freshwater microbial communities from Kabuno Bay, South-Kivu, Congo - kab_022012_10m | ecosystem: Environmental > Aquatic > Freshwater > Lake | place: Democratic Republic of the Congo: South-Kivu... | reverse complement strand
GAGGAGAGCCTGATCAAGAACGCGAGCGCCAACCTCGCCGCCGGCCCCCGGGTCGCGAGGGCGGTGAAGACGTTCCAGGCGGCGCTCGGCGGCGAACTCGCCGGCTGAGGCCGTAACGCCGGTGCGGCCGGCCTGCGGTAACTCCGCCGTTCAGGATCGCCGCCCCGGATCACACGCGAGTCATGGAGGACTCGAACATGGCAGCCAAAGACGACCTGAAGACCGTGGTCCGGAACATGACCGGGAAGGAAGCCTTCTTCGGTTTCCTCGGGCCGCGCGGCAAGCGCCTCGCCGCCGGCGAGGAGTTCGAGATCGACGGCGACCCGCGCCAGGCGTTCTCGGGGGTGACCCAGGGCCGCAAGCGGAAGGCGCTCCTCAACGCCCTCGACAACGGGGCGCTGGTGATCGTTCGGACGCCGTCGCCGCTGTTCTACGACGCGACGCTCGACGTCACCAAGAAGCTGAAGGTCGACAACAACACGGTCAGCGCGACCGACCCGAGCTGGGGCGCGTACTCGAGCTCCGTCGGGGGCTGAGTCGGCCGTCCGATGTAACCGGAAGGGGCCGGCGGCGCACACCGCCGGCCTCGTCTTTCAGTGGGGGAGAGGGGGCGGCCTGTGAAGTTCAGCGTGTTCACCCCGACGAACGACCCCCGGTGGCTGCTCGACTGCCACCGGTCCCTCGTCGCCCAGACCTACAAGCAGTGGGAGTGGGTGATCGTCCCCAACGGGCCGAAGAAGTTCGACATCCCGCCGGCCATCCTCGAGGACCGCCGGGTGGTGGTAGCGCCCTCGAACCACAAGGGGATCGGGGCGCTCAAGCGGTACGCCTGCACCCGGTGCTCGGGCGAGGTGTACGTCGAGCTCGACCACGACGACATGCTGACCCCCAACGCCCTCGCGGTGCTGAGGGACGCGGTCGACCGGTTCGGGGTCGGGTTCTACTACTCGGACTTCGTGAGCTACTACCCGAACGGGACCAGCGAGGAGTACTCGAACTTCCACGGGTGGCGCGGGTACGACTTCGAGTACGAAGGGAAGAAGTACCAGGCCCAGCGGTCCTTCGAGCCGTGCGCCCGGTCGATCAGCGAGATCTACTACGCCCCGAACCACGTCCGGGCCTGGCACCGCGACGCGTACTACAAGAGCGGCGGGCACGACCCGTCGCTCGCGGTCGGCGACGACCACGACCTGATCTGCCGAACGTACCTGTCCGACGTGGGCTTCGTGTACGTCCCGGAGTGCCTGTACATGTACCGGCGGGTGCTGGACAAGAAGGCCAGCAACACGTCGGTCGACCAGGGCGGGGCGATCGCCAAGCAGCAGCTCGCCAACCTGAACCGCTACGTCCACCCGCTGGCGTCGCGGTGGGCCGACCGCAACGGCCTGATGAAGATCGACCTGGGCGGCGCCCACAACGCCCCGCCCGGGTTCACCACGGTGGACCTGGTCGACTGCGACGTGGTCCACCGCATCGGCGACGCCCCGCTGCCCTTCGCCGACAACTCGGTGGGGGTCATCCGGGCCTTCGACTTCTTCGAGCACGTCCCGAGGGAGAAGTTCGTCTTCGCGATGAACGACTTCTACCGCGTGCTCGCCCCGGGCGGGTGGATCCTGTCGGGGACGCCGTCGAGCGACGGGCGCGGGGCCTTCCAAGACCCGACGCACGTCAACTTCATGAACCAGAACTCGTTCTGGTACTACACGAACCGGGAGTACGCGAAGTACGTCCCGGAGATCCAGTGCCGGTTCCAGGGCGTCCGGGTGTGGACCGAGTTCCCGTCGGACCACCACCGGGCCAACAACATCCCGTACGTCTTCGCGGACCTCGTGGCCCTGAAGGGGCAGCGGGCTCCCGGGCCGTGCCTGATCTGAGGGCGACGCCATGCCGGACCCGTCCAGCGTAGACTGCGTCGAAGCCGCCCTGCTCAAGCCGCGCTACACGCGGCACGAGGGGAAGCCGGTCCTCACCAAGCGCGTCGCCGTCTCCTGCCCGCAGGGGTCGAACCCCGTCCTCGAGTTCGTGATCCGCGACCAGGAGGGCCGCCCGGTCAACCTGACCGGGTTCGGCTTCGTCGACTCGAGCGCCTCGTCCTCGAGCACCCCGGACGGCAGCGTCAAGCTGCGCATGAACGAGATCCTCTCGAAGGGCACCGAGGGGCTGGTCGAGGCCGAGGCGGTCGTCACCGACGCCGAGAGCGGCACGGTCCGCGTCCGCATCCCCAAGCGGGCGACCGAGCTGTCGGGCATCATGGGCGCCGAGTTCGGCGTGTTCGATCGCGGCGGCGACCTGCAGCTCTCCAACGACCTGTACGTCCTGGTCGAGCGGAGCCTGTTCTCGACGAAGGAGCAGAGCGGCGGCCTGCCCACGCTCGCCGAGATCCGCACCTACCTCCGCGACCACAAGGACAGCAACTTCCTGCTCAAGGACTTCGAGTGGGACGTGGCCGAGATCTGCGAGGCCATGACGGCCTCGATCTCGACCTGGAACAGCACCGCCCCCCGGATCCAGCGGCGGTACAACACGGCCAACTTCTACGACCCCGACATGCTGATCGACGGGGTGATGGCCGAGCTGTACATGATGGCCGCCCGGCACTACAGCCGCGACCACCTGCCGTACTCGGCGGGCGGCGTGTCGCTCGACGACAAGAACAAGAGCCAGGAGTACATGGCGATCGGCGACCGGCTGCAGCAGGCGTTCGTGCAGCTCGTGAAGATGGACAAGGCCCGGATGAACCGCGAGGCGTGGAGCGGCACCCACGGCTCGCCGTACGGGGGCCGCCGCTGATGGCACGCGACAAGCTGAAGACGCCGTTCGAGCGGCTCACCGTCCGCTACGCGACGACCGGCGGGACGAAGGTCGAGTGGCAGCTCCACCGGCTGTTCACCGACCCGCTGCCGCACACGTTCCAGCTCCAGGGCGCGTACGGCGGCGTCGAGGGCTCGGAGTGGGAGGACATCGGCCTGCCGGTGTCGAACAGCTTCTACGCGATCGACGACGAGCAGCGGGTCCACGGCAAGAACCAGGACTGGAACTACCGGGTGGTGCTGACGACGCCCACCCGGTCGTACACCTCGCCGGTGGTGTCCCCGAAGGAGGGGCTCAACTTCCGCGACTGGCGGCTGTCGACCGACCTGGTCCGCAAGGAGCGGCTGCGGCTCAACGACTTCGTCGGTACCGAGGGGTACCTGCTCAAGCGCAAGCGGTACGGCCGGAAATGCACGGTGTGCGTGGAGCGGCTGACGGACGAGGTGACCAACTCCGACTGCCCGGAGTGCAACGGGACGGGGATCGTCGAAGGGTACTACGCGGCGATCCCGGAAGTTTTCATCGAAATCCCGCCGGTGGACACCGAGGAGCAGATGGACTCGCTCCAGGTGGCCGGGACGACCGAGTCGGCCGTCGTCAGCAACTGCCGGGCGCTCGGCGACCCGGGGCTCGACGTGTACGACGTGTTCGTGGCGAAGGGCAGCGACCTGCGGTACGTCGTCCGCGACGTGAACGACCTGGCCGTCCACCGGGGGTACACGATCGCCAGCACGGTGACGATGCGGCAGATCCCGTTCACGGACCGGGCTTACAAAATCCCGCTGGAGGGGTCATGATCAAGCCCATCAGCCCGAAGGTGATGAAGCTCACCGAGTGGGAGCCGGACGAGAAGCTGACCCAGCAGTGCAACGCGGCCCTGGGACTGGGGCCGGACGGGAAGCTCACGATGCAGGCGATGGCGGACAAGTACGTCCCGCCTTACACGACAGGGGGCACGGATGCCGCCGGAAATCAAAACAGGGCTCGTCAGTAACTGGTGCGCGATCGCCCCCCGGCCGCACCTGATGACGGGGTTCCTGCGGGAGTGGTTCAAGTACCACTTCTCGAACCCGGGCTTCGTGGAAAGCCAGGAGTTGCGGGGCAAACTGTGGAAGGAGGTCGACTCGTCGAACATCCTGATCGAGTCGATCACGAAGTACAAACCGACCCTGGTGGAGAAGCGGCCGGCCATCATCATCAAGCGGAACGACTGGCAAGTCCAGCGGGCCGGTATAGACGACAGGCTGCAGGGTGGGGTATCATTGACCGGTGAGCGGTACTACTCGACCTTCCTCACCGGCTCCCACACCCTGTTCTGCATCGCGGGACACGGGACGGAGGCGGAGATCCTGGGCGGCGAGGTCTACCGGGAACTGCTCCAGTTCGGGCCGGTCATCCGGCAGGAACTCGACCTGATGCGGTTCGTGCTGGTGGGCGTCGGTGCCCTGTTCGAGCTGGAGGAGGCGAGGGAGAACTACGCGGTCCCGGTGACCGTGAGCTACGCAGCCGAAGAGAAGTGGCTGCTCCAGCCCTACGCCCCGACTCTGAAGCGCGTGGTTTTGTCCTCGTTCCTCCCGTGAACGAGGGCGGTTGACAGGAAGTCACCCGAACTTTTGGCACGGAGGCCAAACACATGGCGTACGTTCTGCCCCGCGTCCTGGTGTACCAGGAGTTCCGCGTCGCCCCGACCGCAACGGAGGCGCCGCGTCAGGCCCACATCGCAGGCGGCCACGCCCGCCTGTTCCGCTACGACGACGAGGACGAGAAGGCCACCATCGGCCTCGGCCAGTACGACCCGGTCTCGGACCAGGCGTACGAGTGGCCCGAGCGCCCCGACGGCGCCCAGGTCGACTTCGACTACACCAAGCTCTACTGCGACGGCGCGCTGCTGCAGTACTTCGCCGACCTGATCGGCGTGGGCGGCCTCGTCGTGCCGGTCGCCGACTACAAGAACCGCGTCCGCTCGGCGGCCCACTCCTTCAAGGAGAACACCGAGGACTACCCGCGCTCCGAGGACCTGTACGACCGCGACGTGAAGGTCGGGGACACGGTGTACGTCCGGGGCGTCGAGACCTCGAGCGGCGACAGCTTCGAGCTGTGGACCACCGTCACCGGGTTCTCCGGCGACCTGGTGGCCCCGGTCACCGGCTCCGCCACCGACGCCGACACCAACAAGGCCGACCAGAGCTACGAGGTGTCGGTCGACGAGCTCAGCGGGCTCAAGAACACGATCACCCTGACGGCCGACGGGTCGAACTACGACGGCCGCGAGCTGGGCGACATCGACGAGACCTACACGATCGAGGTCACCCGCAGCTCCATCAACGGCGACCTGACCACGGCCCGCCTGCGGGTCACCACGGCCAGCGGCCACGACCAGGACTCCGACGTCCAGCCGGCCGGCGTGGGCGGGTTCACCCTCATCGGCGACCGGAACCTGAAGATCGAGTTCGACCGCAACGAGACGACCTCGGCGTCGTCGGCGGCCGGCCTCGACGAGATCAGCCCGGACGACCTGGTGGTCGGGCAGAAGTGGAAGGTGCGCGTCAAGCAGGCGTTCACCGCCGCCGTCGCGACGAGCGGGGGCACCTACAGCGGCACCAAGAACACGACCTACATCATCGAGGTCACGAAGGGCGGCGCCTTCGCCGCCGAGCCGGAGGTGACGGTCACCACCACGACCGGCGTCGACAAGAGCGGCCCGACGAAGATCACCGCCGCGTCCACCGCGTTCGCGGTCGGGACGAAGGACATCACCGTCTCCTTCGCGGGCTCGAGCGGCCTGTGCAAGGGCGACAAGTACTACATCGAGGTCGAGGCGGAGAAGGAGGGGTCGATGCAGACCCTGATCCTGGCCGACGACCTGCCGGAGGAGATTCAGGACGCGACCGACCTCGACCTGAAGCTCTTCATCAAGAAGGACATCGTCATCGAGAAGAACCGCGTCACGGCCCCGCCGCTGACGAACTACAGCCAGTCGGACACCGAGTTCACGGTCGAGAGCGGCATCACGCTCTACGACTCGACGTGGACCGACGACGGCGAGCAGCTCCCCCTGCCCCTCAAGGGCGGCGAGCTGTTCCTCCAGTACCGCGCCTGGCTGCCGACCTACATCGGCGAGTTCGAGTCGGCCGACGACGTGGCGAACCTGCCCGACCTGCTCGGCCAGGCGAGCCCGGACAACCCGCTGTACTGGGGCGTCTTCATGGCGCTGCAGAACAGCAACGGCCAGCCGGTCCGCTTCACGGCGGTCGAGGACCCGAACGACGTCGACCACTGGTTCGACGCCCTCGAGATCCTGGTCGGCCGCGACGACCTGTACAACCTGGTCCCGCTGACCCTGAACAAGACCGTCATCGACGCGTGGAAGTCCCACGTCGAGAGCCAGTCGAGCCCCGAGAACGGCCGGTGGCGGGGCATGTTCTGCGGGATCAGCGTGCCGGACGAGAAGGCCATCGTCTCGGCCGACACCACCTCGGACGGCGAGGTCGCGCTGGCGACGCTGTCCGACGACCCGCTGACCAGCGGCACGCAGTACACCCGCCTGTCGGTCCCGGCCGGCAACGCGAAGTTCCTGACCAACGACGTGGAGCCGGGCGACAAGGTCCGGTTCCTGTACTCGACGGACGGGTTCGACAACGACACCTGGACCGAGTTCACGGTCGACGAGGTGCTGTCGGAGAACACGCTCCGCCTGAGCGACGGCAACGACATCGCCATCTCGGTGCCCCAGAAGGTCGAGATCTGGCGGAACCTCAAGGGGGCCGGGCTGGCCTCGGCGGTGGTCGACGAGGTCGGCCGCCTGTCCAGCCGCCGGGTGTGCGCGATCGTCAACGAGACGGTCGGCAACGCCGGGCAGAGCTTCCCGGGTTACTTCCTGGCCTGCGCCCTCGCCGGGCTCCGGTCGGCGGTCAACCCGCACCAGGGCCTGACCAACGTCGAGATCGCCGGGATCGACGACGTGGGGACGCTGGTGAAGGGCCTCAACAGCGTCCACCTGAACACCATCGCCGCCGCCGGCGGGTGGATCGTCGTCAAGGCGAAGGACGGGTCGATCATCACGCGGCACGCGCTGACGACCGACAACACCGACCTGAACCGCCGCGAGGAGATGATCCGGGTCAACGTGGACTCGATCAGCTACACGCTGCTCGCCATCCTCGAGCCGTACATCGGCAAGAGCAACGTGGTGGACAGCGTCCTGCTGATGATGCGGAACTCGCTCTCGTCGGCCCTCGACGAGATGACGATCGACCGGACCCCCCGGATCGGGCCGCAGCTCGTGGGCTACGAGATCGTCGAGCTGCGGCAGCACGCCCTGCTCAAGGACCGCGTGGTCATCACGATCAACCTGACCGTGCCGTACCCGATCAACAACATCGAGCTGCGGCTGGTGGTCTGATCCCCGGAGAAAGTCGAGGCGCATCCACAATTAACGGGAGGGGCATGACGCCCCTCCCCCACGGACACGGAGGTCCTGAGCAATGGCTGACATCTTCGGTCGCAACGACAGCCCCTTCGCCGGGGCCTTCGCTGCCGATGCGAGCGTGCTGGTGATCGGGGGGCAGCCGATGGCTACCCACCTGATCCAGCAGCTCAGCATCAACTACAGCCAGAACGTGAACACGCTGTTCGAGATCGGCTCGAACAACCGCTACTACGTCGTCGGCCGGACCACCGGCCAGATCCAGCTCGGCAAGATCATCGGCCCGTCCATCGTCGGGTCGGCGTTCCTCGCCCTGCTGGGCAACCCGTGTTCCCGGGGCAACAAGGACGTGTTCCTGTTGCTGGGCAACTCGGCCTGCTCCGGGGCGGGCGCCGGCGGGTTCATCATCCTGATCGCGAAGGCGGTCGTGCTGATGTCCGTCGGGTACTCGATGCAGGCCCAGGACATGCTCATCAACGAGCAGGTCCAGGGGATGTTCGGACAGCTCAACCGGTTCCCGTGATCGTGACGCGGTGACGACCGGCACGGCGACTCGGTAGCGTGGGGGGACGCAATGCCGGTCAACATCGCGGAGATCATCAGTTCGCTGCAGAACATGGTGGTCGGGCTCGAGGCGCAGGTGCGGCGCCTCGAGGCCCAGATCGACAAGTCGCAACCGAAGTCCGACGCCCTCGGGTCGTCGGGCCAGGCCCACCTCGACCTCGGGAACCAGCTCCAGGTGCGCTCGGGGCGGGTGACCGAGGTCCTGCCGTTCTTCGGCTGGTACCGGGTCACCCCGGACCAGGGCAACGTCATCATCTCGTGCTGCCTCCTGTCGGACGCCGCCCTCACCCCCGTGGGCGTGTGCCGCATCGGGGCGCTCCAGCCGAACGCCCGGGTCTTCTACATCAAGCACCCCCGCTCCGGGTACGGGTGCATCATCGGCGTCGAGCCGCCGTACGTCTCCGACAAGCGGCAGGTGATCGCCGACTACATCTCCCAGGCCAGCGGCCACGCCCCGGCCAGCCAGCAGGTGATCACCGCCCTGCTGCAGATCCAGAAGCACGGCATCGTCGACTTCTCGAACGGCCGGCCGATCGACGAGACCGCCCTCGGCGAGTGGGGGTACATCGCCGAGACCGGCGTCGCGGTGTTCGTCGACTCGTTCATGGCGTTCCTGCGGGCCGACGAGAACACCGGGTTCTGGGCGTTCTACCACGACCAGCTCGCCCGCATGGCCGGCGAGAACCTGCAGATCCGCTCCGGCGGCCGCGAGGACGAGCAGCTCAACGACGAGGGCGAGTTCAGCCGCGAGGTGGGCACGACCCCGTACCCGCACGAGGCGCTCGGGGCGTTCGAGAAGGGCACCGACCCGTCGAAGACGTACACCGCCGAGCAGACGCAGCAGGGCGAGCCGTACCGGGCCAACCTCGACACCAAGCACGACGACCAGGCGGCGTTCTACCGGCTCCGCGAGTACCAGGGATACCTGGGCCAGGGGTTCCGCCGCGTCATGGTGCTGCCGCCCGAGGGCGGCGAGCTGAACCGGCTGTCGCAGCCGGCCGACACGAAGGCCGTGTGGGAAGAAGCCCTGGCGATGGACGGGTACTACTTCGTCCGCTCGGCCCAGGGGCTGACGCTGGCCCTGACCCCGCCGTGGGCGCCGCCGACCCGCAAGAAGCGGCCGGAGGACAAGACGGGCGACTCGAGGGAGTCGGGGTACGACAACAGCTCGCACAAGATGAAGGCCCCGCTCGAGGTGAGCGGCGAGACCGAGGGCGTGATCCGGGCGCTGGCGAGCGACGACGACACCGCGTACTCGATGCAGTGGCGGGGCGACCACCCGTTCCACTACCACGAGAAGGACTTCGACCTCCGCGAGCCGGACGAGGTGCAGGGGACCGAGGAGCAGGTGCCGTTCGGCGCCCTGGCCGAGCAGCAGTTCCTCGACGACCCGGAGCCGGTCGAGTTCAAGGTCGACCACCGGTACAAGGCGAAGTTCTACAAGCTGATGTCGATGATCAAGCTCCTGCCCGGCGGCAACGTCGTGCTGGCCGGCGGCCACGGCGAGGAACTGCGGTTCATCAACGGCACGGTCGAGACGTCCGCCCCCGGCGACGTGCTCCAGCGGGCCGGGCGGAACGCGGTCACGATGGCCGGCCGCGACGCCATCGTCCGGGGGTACAAGAACGTCGACCTGTCGGCGACGATGGAGGACGTCCGCATCAAGGCGGAGTTCAACACGCAGATCACCGCCGGCAACTCGGGCCAGGGGGCGCTGCTCCTCGAGAGCCGGGCGAAGGGGTTCGACCAGGAGTTCGTCGGCAAGGTCGGCACCGACGTGAAGTCCAACGGCGTGCTCATCAAGAGCGAGGGCATCGTCGGCATCCTGTCGGTCAACGACGTGTACGTCCGCAGCGGGGCCGAGGGGAAGATCGGCAACATCGTCCTCGACGCGGCCAAGAGCGGCGGCGACATCGTCCTGCAGGGGCGGTCGAACTTCAACCTGGTCGACCAGAACGTGTTCGACGCGTTCGGCAAGGAGGGGTCGTACTCGGACTGCAACTGGTACTCGAAGACCGCCACGGTGGTGTGCGGGTACCTGATGGCCGACCGGGACCTGCTGGCGAAGGGGTACGGCCAGTTCGAGAAATCGCTGTTCGTGGCCCAGGGCCACGTCTTCACTTCGGACGCGAGCAGCTATAACAACCTCGTTCCCGAGCTGTCGGACCCGGGCCTGGGGCAGGTGCAGGCCAACCTGGAGAAGATCCGGGAGATCATCAACGAGGCGTGCGACTCGTGCGGCCAGGCGTACGACCAGGAGGTCGACACGCCCCACTACGCGGCCAACCGGGTGGGCAACGACCAGACCCAGGAGTACATCGAGTTCTCGTTCCGCTCGACGACCCAGTGCAAGACGACCGACTACAAGCTGTACGAGAGCCGGTGGCAGCAGCGGAGCCGGCTGTCCGGGCAGACGACGCAGACGTGGACCGAGAAGCCGGTGAAGTCGGGGTCCGAGACGACCTACCCGTGGCCCGGCAAGGACTGCTGGACCGGATCGAACTTCCGCACCGTCGACCTGATGCTGTACGATGTGCCGCAGGGTAAACCGAAGCCGAGGGAAGAGCACGAGGAGCCGCAGCCCGCGACCGCCAAGCCGGCGGCGCTGGACGGCAACTACCCGATCATCGGGTGAGAAAGGACTCTCACATGGCAGAAAAGCCCGTCCGCCGCGTCGGGTCGGCCCGGAAGCCGGCCCCGCCCGCTCCCCCGGCCGCGCCCGCAGCGCCGCCCGCCCCCGCCGGCGCCCCGGTCGGCTTCCCGGCCGAGCTGCCGGAGGGCGTCCGCAACTTCCTCGGCCAGTCGGGCGTTGACCCGGCGAGCCTCGGCTCCATCGCGGCCGCGAAGCCCGAGGGGCCGGAGTTCATCCCGGCCGGCACCGTGTACACCGACTTCGAGCTCGAGGGGCTGAAGAAGCTCAACATCGACCCGAAGAAGCCGGTCCCGACCGACATCGCCCAGCAGATCGCCGCCCACCAGGCGGCGATGGCCGGGCCGGTCCCGTACCACCCGGACGTGAAGATGGACCACGTCCTGCAGGTCCCCACGCCCGTCGACATCTCGAAGGCCCCGCCCGAGAAGGTGCGGTCGGCCGCCGAGGCGCTCGACTCGTTCGCCAAGATCATGAAGCCGGGGATCAACCCGGCCGACCCGTCCCCTCGCGCTGCGTCCGCTCCAACCCCCCAACCACGTCCCCAACAGGGCGGCGTCGAGTTCGTCGACGACCTCTCGCCCGGCGGACGGACGACAGCTCCCCCGCAGCCCCCGGCGCATCCGGCACAACCGCCGACCCCCACGGCGACCGGTTCGGCGCTTCCCCCAAGCGCGGCCTCACCCCCAGAGGGCGCCGGCGGGCTGCTCCACCCAGCGGAGTGCCCGCACTGCGGGTTCGACCTGAAGAAGAACGACGACACCCCGATCACCGACGTGGACAAGGTGAACTTCGTCCAGGCGGTGCTCGGGGGCCAGCGGTTCCGGCAGGAGCGGCTGCTGTTCGGCGGCCAGCTCAAGCTCGTGTTCCGGTCGCTCACCTCCAAAGAGGTGGACATGGCGTTCCGCCAGATCGTGGTGGACGCGCAGACGGACCTCAAGAACCGCCTGGTGAACGACACGCCGTTCTACTGGCGGAACCTGATGACGTACCGGATGCTCATGTCGATCGAGAAGGTCGAGAGCGACGTCAACGGGGCAATCGAGGTGCCGCCGATCGAGGAGATCGAGAGCGACCCGCCGAAGTTCCCCGACACCAAGCTGGTCGAGGTGTTCGACACCCTGATCGAGCAGGTGTGCCCGACCGAGCAGCTCCGGTCGATCATCGGCCACGCGTACAACGAGTTCCAGGCCGTGTGCGACAAGCTGCAGGTGATGGCGGAAAGCCCGGATTTCTGGAAGGCGATCGGGTAGCGTCCCTGCTCGTGGGGATGGCGGCCGACGGCGTCGTGGACTTCCGCGACGCCGATCTGCTCGATCGCCGGTGGACTCTGCGGCTGAGGTGGCTGACCGAGGCGTACTCGGGCTCGAAGCGGGCCGAGATAGCCCTCGCGCGGCACATGCGGTACACTGGGGCTCTCGGCACCGACGACGCCAAGCTGTTCGAGAAGGCGTGGAAGCTGTCGGGCAAGACGCTCGAGGACCTCGACGCCGCCCTGCGGCCGTGGCTGGACCGCCAGAAGGACGCCGCCGGCCTGGGCTCCGACAACGAGTCGCTGGTCGAGAAGTACAAGAAGGTCATCGGGGACATGGCGGACCCGGTGTTCCGCGAGAAGATGCAGAGGATCGCCAACGACCTGTTGTCCAACCTGCCCCAGGCGACCCAGTCGGAGGTGAGGCGCGGCACCTGGTCCGCCAGCAGCATCAACAACGGCGCGAAGTGAGCCCACGGAGGGGCCAACGTGGCAGACCCATTTCTGCAGGCACTCGCGCAGTCCGGCGGGACGATGTTCCAGGGCCGGCCGCTGTCCATGTCCCCGGACATGAACATGGCCGGCCTCCTCGGGGTGAACGGCCCCGAGGGGATGATGCTGAACATGGTGCTCCAGCCCATGCTCGGCAAGTTCCTCGGCGACAAGTTCATGTCCGCCCAGTTCCTGCCGATGGGGAACCTCTACAACCAGTACCGCGACAAGGCCCTCTTCGCCGCCCAACAGGACGCGATGCGCCGGGGGTCCGAGGCCGACCAGCAGACCTACATCGACATGTTCGCCGGGATGGCCCAGCTCGCGGGCACGCCGTTCGGCGTCCGCGAGCGCCGGGCCGCCACCACCCTGGCCGGCGACATGTCGCGCATCATGCCCATGATCGCCCCGATGGCCCCGGAGATGTTCGACCGGCTCCACGGGTCGCGCGGCTCCGCGCTCATCATGGCCCAGCAGATGAACCTGGGCGGGCGGTACCAGATGGACCCGGTCACCGGCCGCACCGGCCTGACCGGCGACAGCGTCGCGCAGCTCACCAAGCGGGTGTACGACCAGCTCTACGGCCCGGACGCCGACGTCCGCGAGATGAAGGGGCTGGGCGCCGGCCGGGCCGGGCAGCTCTACGACGAGATGAGCCGCCGGGGCCTCATGGGCTCCGGCCTGTCCCGCGACGCCTCGCTCGACCGCATCGCCACGGCCCAGAAGACGACCGTCGAGGAGCTGCGGAAGCTCGACAACCCCACCCTGGACGCGAAGCTCCGCCAGTTCGAGGCGGACCGGATCGCCGACAAGCTCAAGAACATGGCCGGCGCCGTCGCCGCCATGCAGGACATTTTCGGCGAGATGGGGCAGCCCGACGCCCCGATGTCGATGCTGATGAACGGCCTGCAGATGCTGACGCAGAACGGCATGCAGACCATGAGCCCGGAGCAGGTCGAGCGGATGGTGCGGACCACCTCGAACCTGGCCCGGGCCGGCGGCATGGACATGACCGCCATGATGCAGCTCGTCGCCACGGCGGCCCAGCGGGGAGACCAGCTCGGCCTCGACCGCCGGTTCGCCGCCACGAGCGCCCAGGGGGCCGCCGCGTTCTCGACGGCGTACGGGAACATGGCCGGCGGGATGCGCCGCTGGGGCATGGCCGACAAGGACAAGGCGGCGGCCCTCGCCGTCCAGCTCGAGACCAACGCGGCCGCGTCCCCGATCGCGCAGCAGCTCGCCACCGTCGTCCGCCTCCAAGAGGAGTTCGGCGGGTTCAAGGACGGCACCGAGGCGAAGGCGATCTACGAGGCGATCAACCGGGGAGACACCGAGTACGTCTTCAACGGCGCCAAGAAGAGCGTGTACCTGCCGAGCGGGTACGGCGAGGGGTCGTTCTTCGACGTCATGTCGAAGGGCGGCCAGCGGGGCGACGTGGTCGAGAAGGTGCGGTACCAGACCGCCATCAACCAGAAGACGATCGCCGAGAAGAACCTGACCATGCAGGCCCGCGCCCTGCAGGGGAAGGCGGACATCGAGCCCCGGCTGTTCCAGGTGTTCTCCTCGACCATGCAGGGGTCGATGACGGAGGACATGCGGAAGGACAACAAGCTCGTCGACGCGATGAACGCCGCCACCGCCGAGGTCGCCCGGGGGCAGCTCGACCTGGCCCCGGAGGACATGCTCAACGACCAGCTCATCTCCAAGCAGATGCTCGAGTCGCTGAAGCGGCAGGGCGTCGCGGTCACCCCCGAGATCGAGGGGCGGGTCCGCGAGGCGTCGAAGCTCATGGTCGGGAACTGGGAGGAGCGGGTCAAGCAGGACCCGGGGCTGCGGGGCTACGGGTCCGGGGTCAACGCCCTCCTCTTGAACAACCGGAAGATCATGCGGGAGAAGCAGCTCCTGCAGATCGAGTCCGACCAGGAGGGGCGGCTGCAGTCGGCGTTCGCGCAGCTCGGCCGGGCCGGCCCGGCCCAGCGGCTGGCCGACGCCCTGCTCAAGGCCGGCCCGGCGTCGAACTTCAACGACGTCGTCGCCGGCGTCATGGGGTTCCAAGACAAGGACGAGGTGGCCCGCGTCTTCGGCACCAAGCTCGAGGACCTGAAGAAGGAGGCGGAGGCGTTCCGGACCGTCGACCCGGTGGCGATCCGCAAGGAGTTCGAGGACATCCAGAAGCAGATCACCGTGGCCCAGATGAAGGGGCCGGGCGGCGCCGCCGAGGTCGGGGTCCTCGAGGCCCAGCGGGCCGCCCTCGGCGCCAAGTACGGAGTGCGGTGGGACCAGGTCGCCGGGATGGAGGACCGGAACATCGGCATCGCCGCCCGCGAGGCGGCGATCGAGCGGGCCAAGAAGTACCTGCACGACGTCGCCCGCATCATGGACAAGCACGGGTTCGTGCAGACCCGCATCGCCACCGGCGACGTGAACCGGGCCGCGATGGGCATCCGGGCCGGCCGGGGCTCGTCCCTGGACGACATCGAGCTGCTGGCCGAGCGGTTCATGATGGACGAGAAGGCGATGGGGGTGCTCGGCGAGGGCGGGCTCGACCGGCTCGAGAGCGTCCGCATGCGCGCCCGCCGGATGAAGGAGCTGGCCGACGGGCTCGGCGTCAGCACCGACGCGCTGCTGAGCGGCAATTTCTCGGTCCAGGGGGTCGACTTCTCCGACGCCGGGAAGGCCAAGCTGAAGGCCGGGCTGGAGGAGTCGCTGGCCCGGCTCGACGGCCGCGTGCCGGTCGACGCGATGAAGGCCGAGGCGACCCGGCTGCGCACCGAGGCCGCCCCGGACACCTGGGCGGCGCTCGAGGCCAACGCCCGGATGCTCGAGCAGAAGGGCGACCCGACCTCGGTGGCCGAGGCGAAGAAGATCCGGGCGGACCTCCAGGCCCGCCGGGGCAAGGTCACGAAGGCCACGGCGATCGAGCAGGACCTGACCCTCACCCCGGAGGCGAAGGCCGCCAAGATCAAGCAGATCAAGGAGGCCCAGGCCCACATCGACGCCGACGCGGCGAAGGTCACCGACATCCGGGGCAGGCTCCGCGAGCTGACCACCCGGGGCAAGATCGACGACGAGGCGGCGAAGGCGATCGGCAAGGCCAGCGGCCTGGGCGAGGTCGGCCTCGACCGCCTCCTGGCCGAGGTCGACGCCACCGACGAGGAGCGGGCGCACGCGAAGGGGCTCAACGAGGACTTCCAGACCCGGTCGAAGGCCGCCGAGGCCGCCGACGAGGAGCTGAAGAAGGCGATGGGCACCCCGGGCCAGGGTGCCGCCCGGAAGAAGCGCGACACCCTGAAGCGGGAGGCGGACCAGGCGCGCGGCAAGCTGATGCAGTACTCGGACGAGACCGGGGTCTCCGTCAACCGGCTGCTCATGTCCGACGCCGACCGGGCCGGGGCCAAGAAGTCGAAGCTCGACGCCGAGTCGCAGAAGAAGGTGCGGGAGCTGTGGACCCGGTCCCGGGCCGACGCCAAGACCCAGGGCGACCTGTTCGACGAGCTGCAGAAGATCGCCGACGCCCGGTACGGCGGCAACCTCCTGGGGCTGATCAACGACCCGGAGCTGGCGAAGGCGTTCGTCGGCAACGAGCGGCGGGCGCTCGAGGTCATGACCACCGACCTGGGCATGTCGTTCTCGAAGGGCGTGGACCGGTCGGCCGGGTTCAGCGACGACTACAAGGCCCGGATGAAGGACGTGCAGCGGCTCCTGTCCCTCGACTCGAAGGGGGCGGTGGACGAGATGCTCGCGCTCACCGGGGCGAAGGAGTCGGTCGACGTCACGTTCCGCGACAAGAGCGGCCGCGAGGTGAAGGGGGCCGACTACCTGACCGAGAAGCTCAAGGACTCCGGCAAGCTGCAGGACGTGCTCCCGGCCCTCAAGCGGATGCAGGAGATCGGCCTCGGCCGGCTGGCCGAGAAGGAGATCAAGGCGGCCGGCGGGACCGTCACGCCCGAGGCCCTGAAGAAGAAGATCGACGAGCTGAAGACCGACCCGGGCAAGGTCCGCGAGGCGATCGGCGGGTTCGTCGACGCGAAGGACGACGAGCTCACCCCGCAGCAGCGGGAGGACCGCAAGCGGCTCATGTCCCGGCTCGGCGGCGACCCCGGCCTGGGCGGTCTGCTCAAGAAGATCACGAGCGGCAAGGCGACGGCCGAGGAGATCGACAAGGCGCTGGCCGCCATGCCCGAGCTCCGCCGCGAGGTCGACAAGGCCGAGGCCAAGAACGCGACCACGGTGAAGCTGGCGGCCGACACGCGGTTCACCGGCACCCTCGACATCACCACCGGGAAGATCAACATGCGCCCGGTCGGCCAACCGGGGACCTGACCATGCCCGACGTCTTCGCCAGCTCGCCCGGCAACGTGCTGGAGTTCAAGCCCGACGGCCCGGCCGTGCCCTTCCAGGTGCGCGTCCCCGGGTTCGGCGGGTTCCAGACCCACAAGGGGATCATCACCTCCGTGGGGATCCAGCAGGGCGGCAACTACCAGTTCCTGCACACGCTGCGGAACTTCGTGTACGTCTACGTCTTCGGCGAGCGGATCGCCGAGCTGGTCATCAGCGGGGCCATGTTCCTCAACCCGTGCGACGGGGAGGACCCGTCCAGCGGGTTCGAGAAGGTGTACGAGTTCTACGAGCAGAACCGGATCTCGCGGAACCCGAACCCGCTGCAGATCTCGATCGGCGTCGGCGCCGGGATGGTGTCGCTGAAGTCGTTCCTGGTCGGGGTCGGCATCCAGGCGGCCGACCCGCAGTCGATGATCGGCAGCTTCTCGTTCAAGCTGAACTACCTCCCGGAGCAGACGTGATCAACCACCTGCGAACCCTGTTGCTCGACGAGGACGGCACGTCCTGGCCCGGCGGCGGCTTCCCGGGCGAGGAGTACGTCCCCCCGGAGTTCCGCCGCCGCCCGATGCCGATGGAGTGCCGCAACCCGTGGCGGGTCCTGTTCGGGTCGAACCCGGACCGGGCGTACAAGAACTTCCGGCTGCGGCAGTACATGACGGTGCTCCACACCACCGAGCTCGCCCCGGAGGTGCTGGCGTTCGACCCCCGCGTCACCTACTGGCCGCTGCGGGCCGGCGACACGCGGTTCGACGCCTTCGGCACCACCACGGTCTCGGCCCTGCCGCACACCGTAGGCGAGCTCCTGGTCGGCGGCGAGCTGGTCCCCAACGACGCCCGGGGCCAGAGCCGGTTCGAGTGGCGGGTGTCGGTCGAGTCCGGCAACCGCGTGTCGGTGAACATGCGGCAGTACGACGTGACCTTCACCGACGGCCTGTCGAACCCGTTCCCGATCGGCCAGGGGCTGACGGGCCGGGTGCGGGACAACGTCGACGACGCCTGGGCGGTCGAGGCGCTGGCCCGCCCGGCCCGCGACGTCGGGGCCGTGGTGGCGACGCTGACCACGTCGCTGGGGTCGAGCGGGGCGTACCTGTTCGCCCCGGACCCCGAACTCGGCCAATTGTGGCAGCGCCACGACTTTCTGCCGCTCCGCCTGGCCGCCCTCCTGGTGGCCCTCGGGAAGCGGATCGAGGAGAGCCGATGAGCTTCTTTCGCGGCCGCAAGTTCCAGCTCCGGGCGGTGATCGAGCAGCAGGAGCTCGAAATCATCCAGTTCGGGGCCGACTTCGAGCTGAACACGATCCCCCAGGGGCAGATCGTGCTCGGCCTCGGCCGCGACGCGCAGACGCTCAAGGCCCACCCGATCCACTCGATGATCAACAAGCTGCGGCTGAAGAAGCCGGTCCAGGTGTACTGCAAGGCGATCCCGCACGGCCAGGACCTGCCGGCCCCGGGCAACGGGCCAAGCGCCGAGGACCCGCCGGACAACCAGCAGGTGCTGCTGTTCGACGGGTACACCACCGGCGGCGCGTACCAGAGGAGCACGGCCGGGGCCGGGTACTCCATCTCGATGGAGGGCTGGCTGGCCGACCTGGCGTACTCGAGCGCCATCTCGAAGGCCCTCCACCCGGCGAGCCCGGCGCAACTGGCGTTCCCGGCCGCGATCCAGCTCGTCACCCCGGAGTCCGGGGCGGCCACGGCCGCCTCGTCGAACCTGACGGCCGCGTCGCTGGCGTCGACGGTGCTCAACGTCGCCGTCGGAGGCGACCTGTGGAAGGAGGGGATCAAGAAGTGGTTCGAGATGCTCTGCGAGCAGGACCACCTGATCTCGCAGGGCAGCCTGGTCGGCCGGCAGGTCGGCAGCAGCGGCCCGAACGCGGTCGCCAAGAACGCCCTGGCCCGCATGGACACCGGCGAACTCCTGTCCCCGGGCCTGAAGATCGAGCTCGGCGGGGCCGGCGCGGCCATGCAGCACATCGACAAGAACATCAAGAGGATCATCGCCGAGGAGACGCTCGAGAACGTCGCCGGCCACACCCTCTGGGACAACCTCATCAACCTCGGCTCGAACTTCATGTTCGCCGTCGTCCCCGGGGTCGAGAGGGCGGCCGTGGTGCCCTTCCTGCCGATCCTGCGGGAGCCGTACAAGACGATCTACGCCAACGAGTACGACGACGTGCAGCTCTCCGGGGCCATGCCCCGCATCCTGCGGGCGGTCGGCCTGTTCGGGAACAAGGAGTGGGCCGGCGGCCCGCCGATCGAGGCGTCGACGGCGTACAAGGAGATCGGCATCGGCGGCATCTACGAGGCCCCCGACACGAAGGGCGGACTCGTGCTCCTCAAGCAGGCGCCGATGTGGCTGGCGGGGATCGCCCCGGAGGTCTACCTGGAGGGGGCCGTCGGGCCGCCGGTCGTCCCCGTGGCGGCCGCGCCCGGCGTGCCGGGGGGCGGCAGGGCTCCGGTCGGCGACGTCCTCAAGGGGCTCAACGGCGCGATCAACAAGTTCGCCCAGGCCATGTACGCGATGGAGGTGATCAAGTACCGGCAGGGGACCCTGGCCGGCAAGTTCCGCACCGACATCGCCCCCGGGTCGGTCGTCCGCGTCGAGACGGCGGGCGAGAAATTCATCGGCGCCGACGACCAGTTCGGTCAGGAACTGTTCGCCTGCGTGACCCGGGTGTCCCTGTTCCTGACGAGCGAGGGCCAGAAGGCGAGCACGACGTTCGCCCTTGCTCACTGCCGGGGCAAAGACGAGAATAACGCGGATCAGACGTCGATGGCGACCCACCCGCTCTACTCGACGAAGTGGAACGGCGGGCCGCTGCGAAAATAAGGAGGGGCACGGATGCCGCTCGGATCCAGTCTGCCCCCGTTGGCCGCACCGACGCAGCCGACGGGCGGCCCCAAACCGCCGTCGCAGAAGGCGCTCCCGGCCAACGACATGCTCGAGCCGGACTTCGCCGAGGCGTTCTCGACCTGGCAGAACCGGCCGAGCCCGCAGGCGAACGGCCTCATCCTCAAGAAGCTCGACCCGATCATCGACACCGCCGTGAAGACCTACGGCGGCGCGAACGCGAGCCCGACCCTGCGGTCGAAGGCCCGCCTGCTCGCACTCCAGGGGCTGCCGAAGTACGACCGCAGCCAGGCGAAGCTCAAGACGTTCATGATGAACCACCTGCAGGGCCTGCGCCGCATGTCGGCGAAGGAGAACGCGATCATCAGCGTCCCCGAGCAGGTCCAGCTCGACCACCTGCACCTGTCCCGGGCCGAGGCGGAGCTGCGCGACGACCTGGGCCGCGACCCGTCGACCAGCGAGCTGGCCGACTACACCAGCCTGTCGCCGAAGCGGATCCAGTACGTCCGCAAGCTGCAGATGCCGGCGTCCGAGGGGCAGGTGCTCCAGCCGATCTCCGGGTCGGAGAGCGACGACTTCAACGACCCGGCGGTCAAGAGCGTGGGCGGCGACGACGCCCGGGCCTGGCACCGGTTCGTGTACGAGAGCCTCGACCCGACCGACCGGGTCATCATGGAGCACAGCCTCGGCATGTACGGCCGGTCCGTCCTGTCGAACCAGGAGATCGCCCGCAAGCTCGGCATCACCCCGTCCGCCGTGAGCCAGCGGAAGACCCGCATCCAGCTCCGGATGGACGAGCGGCAGAACCTGGGGGTGCTCTGATGGCCGAGTCGAAGGGCCAGGTCCACGACCGGTTCACCGCCCAGGTGCAGCGGCTGGCCGCCGAGGCCGGGCTGATCCACCAGGGCGTCACCTCGGGCGACGGCCGCGAGTGGCAGCTCGGCGACCTCAACGGGTGGTCGGGCGACGTCACCGACATCCCGGGCATGGCGAAGCCGTTCGACCGCAACGAGATCGGCCAGAACTTCGCCGACGTGTACCAGCCGTCGAGCCCGGGCACCGTGGGCGACGCCGCGACCCTGCGGCTCCAGAACGACTACCTGGCGGCGATGGAGCGGGCGTTCCGCACCCGGCACGCCAGCTCGGTCCGCTGCACGATCATGGCGGCCGGCCGCCGCAACGGGCACCAGAGCGGGCAGGGGCCGCTGCTCGACGGCGTCATCCGGTACGCCCAAGACCTCCTGAAGGCGGGCCAGGAATGAGCACCGAACGGAAGAAGTGCGGAGGCTGCAAGAGCAGGCGGCGGCTGTCGATGTTCTATCGCGACCGATGCCAGAAAGGCGGCTACGCGACCCAGTGCAAGGACTGCGTCAAGAAACGGGTCGCCAAGTGGGCTGCGGCCAACCCGAACCGAGTCCAGTTCATCAACGGTACGGCCAAGAAGTTCAACCGCACTCGACAGAGCCGGAAGTTCGAGAGAGCCTACGGCATCACGCTCGAAGAGTACGAGCGGATGGAGAAGGAGCAGGGTGGGCTGTGTGCCGTCTGCCGTAAGCCAGAGGCAGTGACCAGGGCCGGATCGAAGCTGAGTCTGGCCGTCGATCACTGCCACAACACAGGTAAGGTTCGCGGACTGCTGTGTACGAGTTGTAACAACGGCCTGGGTAGGTTCAAGGACGACCCCGAACTGCTGAGGGCAGCGATCGCCTACCTGGAGGCCAGCCGTGTCGACAGTATCTGACTACCTGGGCCGGAAGGTCGACGTCCTGGCGTTCGCCGGGGCGCGGCCGGCCGGCATGCAGTTGCTGAGCCAGGACCTGCTCCGCACCGGCGAGGGCGGGTTCGTGTGCGTCGGCATCCAGAAGCTCGCGCAGCGGTGGCTGATCGAGTTCCTGACCATCCGGGGGTCGATGAAGTACAAGCCGGACCGGGGCTGCGACTTCATGCAGGAGGTCCGGTCCCAGGCGCTGCGGACCGAGCAGGACGTGTACGCCGCGTTCCTGGCCTCCCGCCGGCAGGTGGCGAACAACCTCCGGGCCGAGGACCTCGAGGCCGACCCGGCCGACGAGCGGTACGCCGACGCCGAGCTCCTGTCGGTCGTCATCCGCCCGGACCGCACGATGGTGCTGACCGTCCAGATCACGAGCGCCGCCGGGACCACCCGGCAGGTGATTCTGCCCCTCGCCGTGGGGCCGGGAGTTTAAGCATGGCGATCGAGCTGCCGGACCTGGAGAACCTGTCGCCCGAGGCGGTCGACGCGGCGCACGCCTACGTCACCCAGCGGATGGCGGAGTACGCCCCGAACTCCGAGACCAAGCGCGGGGTCATCCACGACATCGTGCTGTACCTGGAGGGCGTGTTCGGGGCCGCCCACGACGAGTGGGCCGACCGGCTGCGCAAGAGCGGCTCGATCAAGGCCATCCAGGCGGACCCGACGCTCGCCACCGACGAGATCGTCGACGGGGTGCTGTCGAACTTCCGGTTCGAGCGCAAGGGCGGGGCGGCGGCCGGCGGCCGCGTGGTCGTCGTCCTGAGCGCGTTCGTCCCGTCGAACGTCCCGGCCGGGCTGGTGCTGATCGGCAACGGCCAGGAGTTCGTGACCGAGACCGCGTTCGCCGGGCGGGTGACGCAGGCCAGCGTGGTGAGCCCGACCGACCGGCTGATCCGGGCGGTGGGCGACGGCACCTACTCCTACGTCATCGACGTGGTGGCGGCGGCCGAGGGGACGGCCGGGATGATCCGCCGGGGGACCAAGCTGGCCCCGCAGACGTTCATCCCGCACGCCCTGACGCTGTACGCCGAGGCCGACTTCACCGGCGGCGTGAACCCGGAGAACAACACCGAGCTGGTCGCCCGCATGCAGGAGGGGATCGCCGGCAAGAACGCGTCCAACCGCACCACCCTGGCCGCCATGCTCCGCGAGGACGAGCGGTTCGAGCGGGTGCGGGCCGTGTCGATGGTGGGCTACGGCGACCCCGAGCAGGTCCGGTACCACGGCGTGCTGCCGGTGGCGGCCGGCGGGCGGCTCGACGTGTACCTGCGGAGCCAGGGGCTGCCCGGCACCGTGCGGCTGGAGAAGAGCGCCACCCTCGTCGACCAACTGGCCGCCGGGGGGGTGTGGCAGTT
>Ga0172367_10002985_pt1 | contig 22516 bp, 26 predicted proteins | sample Lak10m_FD_114542 | JGI IMG/M metagenome (GOLD analysis project Ga0172367, IMG submission 114542) | Freshwater microbial communities from Kabuno Bay, South-Kivu, Congo - kab_022012_10m | ecosystem: Environmental > Aquatic > Freshwater > Lake | place: Democratic Republic of the Congo: South-Kivu... | reverse complement strand
TAAATATGTATTATTCGTAAAATACCTTTAAATATTGTAAATATGTATTATTTGTAAAATATTGTAAATATGTATTATTTGTAAAATACTGTAAAATATTGTAAATATGTATTATTTGTAAAATACTGTAAAATATTGTAAATATTGTAAATACATTTTTAAATTTAAAAAATGCACAATTGTAAATATTAGCAAAGACAAAGTCTTAAAAATGCTAAAAAAAGAAAAAAAATTTTCGACTTTGTCGAAAATATGATATAAAAAAATGATAGTTTATTTATCGTTTATTTTATTTGGATTTATTTTTATAATATTAATGTATAAAAAAAACATTGATAAAAATCATATTTTAAAATTTATCTCATTTTACTTGTTTAGTATTTTTTTAATTTTTTTTATTAAATTAACAAATATTATTATTGATATTACATTAATTATACTTATCGCATACGTTTTTAAAGATTTAATTGCTAATTTTGGTGCATCTTTATATCTTTTAACTTTTCCTTTTATTAAAGAAAATACATTTATTAAAATAAATGATAAAATTTATAAATTTAAAAAAATTGAATTTATAAGATCAATTTTAATAGACGAAAACAATAAAATACATTTATTTCCCAATAATATTTTATTAAATCATGAAGTAACTTTATTATAAAATCATTTTTTTATTTAATTCAATGAAAATTTCATGATTTAAATTTCTATATTTTTTTATATAATATTCTTTTTTTCGAATATATTCCTTATATTTTAATTGATATTTTTCTTCTAATTCAGGTATTGATTTATTTAATAATACATCAATAGTTATTTCTTTAAAGTCATCTTTGTTTAATTCAGGAATCGAATAAAAATTAATATTTTGTATATCTTTTAATTCATCTTTAGTCATTTTGTTTATAACTTTATAAATAATATTTGTTATTAAAACATTTATATAATCTTTAGACATTAGTTTAGTATAACAGTTAAAAATAGCATTAGATAAAAAGTAAATTTCGATATATTTTGAATTAATAAAAATAATATAATAATAATCAATAATTTTAGAATAATTTTTTACTGAAATATTTTTACCAATAAATGCATCAAATTTATTTTTTAAAAAATAATCTGTATAAATATTTTTTATTGTCAGAGATGTTTTCTCCTTTTTTAAAATTTCGGCAAATTCTTTTTTTTGTATTGTTGTATAAATAAAATCTTCAAATGGCACAAAAAATTCCATTTTTATCTGATGAAAATATTAAATATTTTTACGATCGAACAGGTGGCGATAAATATATTATTTATAAATACGAAAATAATTATTTTGCGACTTTCGATTATAAAAAAATTTATATAATAAGTGTAAACGAAAAAGGATATTTTTATAATAAAGAATTAAAAAAAAAATTTCCTATATTAAATAATTTTAAATGTCAATTTACTTTACAAATTCCAATTAATTTTTTGATAATTGTAAAAGATAAAAATGAACAATTTAGAACATATTATTGAAAAAATTTTAGTTTATTATTTTTGTAATGAATATATAGTTTTACCATTAAATTATTTCGAAATAATAACACCAAAAATTCCAAATTTATTAATTATAACAAATATTTTACAAATAGATTTTACAAATAAACAAATCGCAACTAAACAATGGGAAACATATACAAATGAATTTAAATTGAATTTAATGTCAGCGAAAAAAATAATTATTTTTTCTGATTTATTATCACCAACAATTCAATTACAAGATAATATTATTAAAAATAATATTATATGTTGCATTTGTTTAGAAGAAAATACTTATAATAAAACTTATTGTTGTCGACAACCTTTACATATAAAATGTTATAAAAATTGGAACAAAACATGTCCATTTTGCAGACATAAAAATTATGAGATTATTTAAATAAATTTTTAACAAAGTTAAAAATTTTTTAAAAAATTCAAAAAAAATTCAAAAAATAAACAAACGTTTTTTTAATAAAAAATCTAATTAATTATTTATTAAAAAATGCAAATTTTCGTTAAAACATTAACAGGAAAAACGATAACTTTAGAAGTTGAAGCAAGTGATGAAATAAGTGTTATAAAAACAAAAATTCAAGATAAAGAAGGAATCCCTCCGGATCAACAAAGACTTATTTATGCTGGTAAACAATTAGAAGATAACCGAACATTAAGCGATTATAATATACAAAAAGAATCGACATTACATTTAGTATTGCGATTACGAGGCGGAAAATAATTTTTCCAAATAATTATTTGTACATTGTACAAATCATTTTTTATTTTTTTTTTATTCGTGAACCTATATCTTTACCTATTAATTTAATTTCTAAAATTTTTTCCATTTTTAATAAAATATTTTTATTTGGAATTGCCTTTCCACTTTCGTAATCATTTATGATATGAAAATTTTCATTAATCTTTATGGCGAATTCTTTTTGAGTTATTTTTTTTAAATTTCTTTCTCGAGCAATTATTTTTCCCAATTCAAATGTTACTTTTTCATGTTTTAATTCTTCTTCATTTGGTATTGTATTTAATTCAATTGAATTAGTTTTTTTTTCTGAAAAATTTTTTATATTTTTTCCATTAATAATTACATAATTCAATTTTTCTAAATTCATTTTTATTATCTAAAATAAAAATTAAATATTATGAAAATTACAGTAATAAAGTTATAATATAAAATTTTTTTTTTAAAAAAATTTTTAATAATATTGATTATTTTTTTATTTGCTAAAACTAAATATAATTTTATTTTTAAAAAATTATTTTTTCACAAAAAAGTAAAAATGAATTGTTATAATGATGACGTTTGTAAAAAACGACAAGAAGAAAAAAAATATGAAATCACTAAAATAAAAACAAGATTAGCAAATGAAATTGAAAAAATGACTAATAAAAGAGATATTCAAATAAAAAAATATTATTATGAAAAACAAATTGAAAAATTAGAAGAAGAAATTAAATATTGTAAAAGGTCTCGTGAAATGATCAAAAAATGTAATTAAAAAATATTTTATATTTTTTTCATTGAAAAAAATATTATTTAATATTAAATAAAATAAAAATGAATTATTATGAAATTTTAGAAGTCAATAAAGATGCAACTTTACATGAAATTAAAAAATCTTACAAAAAATTAGCTTTAATTAACCATCCTGATAAAAATCCAAATAATACAGAAAAACTCGAAAAATTTAAAATAATTAACGAAGCATTTACAATTTTAGGAGATGAAAATAAAAGAAGACAATATGATATTTTTGGAAAAGAAAAAATGAAAACAAATATCCATAATCCAAAAATTATAAAAATAGAAATGTCCCTCGAAGACTTATACAATGAAATTGACAAAAATATTAATTTCGAAAGAAAAAAATATTGTTCTAATTGTACATTAACAGTAAAAATTTGTAAACAGTGTAAAGGTTTAGGAATTATTACAATTCATTTAATTCATGGTATATTTAAAATACCACAACAAGTAAAATGCAAATGTCAAAATGGTAAAAATATATCTGGAAATTGTAAAAATTGTGATGATAAAGGATATAACATTATAAATGAAAATATAAATTTAAAGTATTATTATAATAATTTATCTTACACAAATAAATTAAATTTAGTGATTCCCGATTTAGGTGATTTTGGCGAAGATTTAATAATTCAAATAAAAGATAAAGAACATTTATTTTTTAAAAGATCTTGTGAAAATTTAATTATGGATCTTGAAATTAATATCGAAGAATCTTTAAGATTGCGAAAAAAAATTAAATTTATAAATAATAAAGAAATTTATATAAAAAATAATAATTTTATAAGACATGGTGATATATATATATTATCAGGTTATGGATTAAAAAAAGGAAAATTATTTATTAATTTTTTAATAAATTTTAACAATATTAAAGTTAACGAAGAAAAAATAATTAATTATTTAAACAAAAAAGAAAATAATTTTACTTTTTTAGAAATACAATATTTTAAAAATAAAATTGATGTTTTAAACAAACAAGAAGAAAAATCTGAATTTATTAATGAATGTAACCAACAATAATTTATTTTGCATAACAATAAATTAAACTATTAGTGTTGAATAAATCAACGTTTATGTAATCAACTTTATTATATACATATTGTACAGAATCAAAAATTAAACAACCGTTATTTTTTGAAACATTTAATTTAACCATATTTTTATTTCTTACTGGTAAATTATCATCATATAAATACCAACCATTTTTGCATTTAATAAATGCAATAGCATGTTTTTTTTTGGGATCGTTTCGTAAATTGAAAGCTATTAAAATAGATTGTAAACAAAATCCAAGTAAACTATTTTTAGGATGTTCAAAATATCCTCGCTTTAAAGAGATTAAAAAAAAGTTATATGATAAATCAAAGTCTTTGTATCCATTTATACGACTATAATAATATTTTAAATCATTTGAAAAAATATTTGAGTCAAATTTAATTTTATTAAAATCGTCTTTGTCTTTTAACAAATATAATGGTATTTTATTATGGTCGATATCCAAAGCTGAAAATAAAACTCTAGGGACTGTATATGTAGTTGAAGATTGTTTTTTTGTATCAATAGTCGTTAAAGTTTTTACAAATGTTTCTTTATCAGGAGTATCGAAATGTTCAACACAAGGAAATAATTTATCTTTGGGGATATGATATTTTTCATGAAATTTATCTAAAAATATTTTTCTTAATTTTATTGGAATTAATAATGCCATCATGCCGGCATCAAACCAACAAATACCATGAGACATACAAAATTGCCCACTAAGTTGTCGCCATCCTAAATCTTTTGTGCAATCGCATTCTGTATTTAAGATTAAATCACCATCTTTATTTTTAAAAATTTTTATTTTTTTTTCGGATTTTTGAATTTCTTTTTTGGGAATAATATTTTTTTCATTTGATAAAATTGAAGAAGTATTTACATTTGATAAAATTGAAGAAGTATCTTTTAAATAAAAAATAATACAATTTTCAATTTTATCAAATGTAAAAAATAAATTTTTTAATTGCACTGATCCAAAAACGATAATATTTTTTGTTATCGTAAATGGAATTAACTTTAATCCTATTTCATCGTCAAAAATATACCAAATATTTTCTATTTTAATAATTGAATAGTATTTTTTAATTTTTAAATAAATTGAATTTAGTTTAAAATTTTTAAACGTTTCTTGTATTTTAATATTTTTTTTAAAATTAAAATCATCAAATACATATTCTATGCCAAATAATGATGTAGAAGACGACAAAATTATATCTTTTGGTTCAACGCCTAATTCTTTTAAATTACTTAATTTAAATTGAGAAATTTCGGTAAAATTTATTTTTATTTTAACATAATAATACGAAATACTAGAATCAGGTCCAAGAGAATATAATATTTTTTGAATAAAATTATTTCCTGGTAATGACAAAAATCTTAAATAAATACTAATTAAATCATTATAATTTGTATTTTTATAATCTAATTTTAATTTATGAGTTAAAATAAATTTTTTAAATAATTTTTTTGAATCTGGGACAAATAATACAATCATTGAATTTATTATTTCTGAAAGTAAAATTATTATTTTGTCTTTTTTATTGAAGTTAATATATTCAGGTATCTTGGGTAGTTTAATATTTATATTCATTTTTTAAATACTTAAATTATTATGCAAAATAATTTAAAAATTATTTAAATTATTTTGCATAATAATAAATTCTTTCATATGATTTTGATAAATCACCATTCATCTTAGATATTGTTTTATTTGAAAATTCCATGGTATAATTACTTTGTTTAAAGATCAAATATCCATTTTTAGATAAGACGTTTAATGGAATCATATTTTTATTTAACATAGCCAAAACATTATCATAAAGAAACCAACCTTGTTTACATTTAATAAACGCGGTCAAATGTGGTTGTTTGATATCATCATCGATGAAAGTTGCAAATGTAATTGACTGCAAAGAAAAATTTGATATTTTTTCTTTTGGATATTCAAAATAGCTATTTGAATGAATCATAAAAAATTTATAGGATAAATTTAATTGGTTTTCATTGAGTATTTTATAAGAATACTTATATTTCGGATCATTTACAAAATAATTAGGATTAACAAAAATTTTCATAAATTCATTTTTTGATTTAGTCAAATAAAATGGTATTTTATCAAGATGATCTAATGCCGAAAAAAAAATCAACGGCATCTTAAAAATAGTAGATAAATCTTTGTCAATATCGACATTGGTAAGTTTTTTAATAAATTTTCCCTTATTTTTTTCATTATAATTTTCGTAACAAGGAAATAATTTATCTTTTGGAATATCAAATTTTTTATGAACTTTATCTAAAAATATTTTTCTAAGTTTTAACGGAATTAATAACGCCATCATGCTGGCGTCAAACCAACAAACACCTGCCGACTTACAAAATTGCCCACTAAGTTGTTTCCATCCAATATTTTTTGTACAATCACATTCTGTATTTAATACAGAATAATCTTTAATAGTGGGGTTTTTAGTAAAAACTAAGCTAGATAATTTATTACTTAATTTGTTTTCTTTTAGATAAAAAAAAACACATTCTTTGATTAAGTTCATTGAAAAAATAAAATTACCAATTTTTAATGGCTCGAAAACAATTGTTTGATTCACTACCGTGGTCGGAATAATTATATATCCAAATCGCTCATCAAATAGGTACCAGATATTTTGATATTTGATGAAGGAAATCGGTTTGTCAATAATTGCATAAATTGAATTAAGTTTAAAATTTCCAAATGTATCTAGAATTGTAATATTTTTTAATAAATTATTACTAAATTTATATTCGAAGCCGAATAATATTGTGTCCGGTGTTATGATTAAATCTGGTTCGTTATTTATTCTTTCTAATTCAGATTCTCCGGGGTTATCTACTTTTATTTCAAAATATGAAATATAAGAAACTGGTCCAATAGAATAAAATATTTTTTGAATAAAATTATTTCCCGGAAATGATTTGAATTTTGAATATAATTTCATCATTTCCGGAAAATAATGATGTTCTAAACTAAGTTCATCTGTTTTTATTTTATGTTTGGCAATAAAATCTTCAAACAGTATTCTTGAATTTGGTATAAATAATACAATCAGTGAATTTATTATTTCTGAAACTATTAATTTTTTAGAATCATAATTTAATGTTGATGACATTTTTTATTAAATTTTATTTATTAAAATTTTTATTTAGCATATAAATAATTTCTCTCCGAAGCTTTAAATAAATCTACATTGATTATTTTATTTACTATTTGGGATGAATTGAATTCAATAAACGATACGAATGGTTTAAATATCAAATAACCATTTTTAATTGAATATTTTAATTTAATCATATCCTGGTTATTTAAAGCCAAATCATTATCATAAAGAAACCAGCCCTGTTTACATTTAATAAATGAAACTGCATGATTTTTATTATCATCAACAAAATTTATTATAATAGATTGTAGTTGAAAATCAAATAAATTTTCTTTCGGATTTTGAAAATATCCAACTTGAGATATTATAAAAAAATTATATTTTAAATTAAAATCTTTATAATATATTTTTCTTGAACTACGATGAAAAAAAATTTTAGATTTTTTGGGACTTAATTTATAAAATATATTTTTATCTATTTGATTATATAATGGTATTTTTTTAATATCATCTAAAGCAGAAAAAAATATTATTGGAATTGTTAAAAGATAAGATGTTTCTAAATTTACATCAAAATCAATTAAATTTTCGATTAATTGATTTTTAGCCGATATATTATAAAATTCATCACAAGGAAATAAATATTCTTGAGGAATTTTAAATTTTTCACTTGCCGGTTTTAAAAATATTTTTCTAAGTTTTATCGGAATAAATATCGCCAACATTCCGGCATCAAACCAATAACTTCCAGGATAATCTGGACTATTATGTTGCAACCAACCTAAACTTCTATTGCAATCACATTCAATATTTTCGAAATCATCTTTATATTTAATAGGTTTTAGTAATAAATCTAAATTATTAATTTCTTTAATAATTTTTGTTTGTGGAATTCGCGAACCATTTCTTAAATAAAAAATAATAACATATTTTATTTTATCGAATGAAAAAATCGAATCATTTAATTGAATCGGTTCGAAAATAATAAAATTTTTACTAATAGTGAATGGAATAATTGTATATCCTATTCTTTCGTCAAAAATATACCAAATATTTTTGATTTTAATAATTGAATAATATTTTTCAATTTCTACATAAATTGAAAAAAGTTTGAAATCATTAAAAGATTCTTGAATTTTAATATTATTTTTAAATTTTTTATGAAATAAATATTCAACACCAAAGAATTTAGTTGAAGGCGATAAAATAATATCTTTTTCTTCGTTTCCAAATGTTTTAAATTTTGGTAATTTAAATTTTAAAACATTGTTTTTTATATTTTGATGATAAAGTGTTATTCCCGAATTAAAATCATTTGAACAAATTATATTATAAATATATTTTATAAAATTAAAATCATTTGCAAATTTTATTATATATTTATAATTAAGTTCGTATTTTGAAAAATTATTTTTTAAAAATTTATTTGATTTTGAAGAAAAAAATACTATCATTGAATTTATTATCCGTGAGAAATGTATAGTATTTTTCCACTTTAGATCATTTTTAGATAATTCTGTTTGTTTTGAATTTATAGACATTTTTTAAAATAAATTACAATTTTAAAATTTTATTTTTTTATTTTGCATAAATATATACTCTATCATACGTTTTTGATATATCTAAATCAATATTATAATAAACATCATAATCATAAAATGAAATATATCTATATTTGATTGGTTTAAATATTAAATATCCATCTTTAATTGAATATTTTAATTTTATCATATTTTGATCATCTAAAGCTAAATTATCATCATAAAAAAACCAACCTTGTTTACATTTAATAAATGAAGCGGCATGAAGATCTTCATAATCCTCTCCAAAAGAAAATCCCAAAACAATAGATTGTAATTGAAATCCAAATAAATTTTCTTTGGGAGGTCTGAAATAACCAGATTGAGATATTATAAAAAAATTATATTTCAAATTAAAATCTTTTAAATAAATTATTTTATTAAATTTAAATTTATTATTACCTTTATAACGATCTTTTTTTAAGAAAAAGATATGAGCAAATGTATTATATGAAAGTTGCTCATATATTGGTATATTTTTAATATCATCCAATATCGAAAAAAATACCGTTATTATTCTATAAAAATGATTTCCGCCTTCTGCTACATTAAAATTAACCAAATCTTTAATAAATTGTTTTTTATATGATCTATTATAAAGTTCAGCACAAGGAAATAAATATCCTTGCGGAATGTTAAAATGTTCACTTACTGGTTTTAAAAATATTTTTCTAAGTTTCATCGGAATAAATATCGCCAACATTCCGGAATCAAACCAACAGATGCCGGGGCAACCCGGACTAGAATATTGCTGCCATCCAAAATTTTTATTGCAATCGCATTCAATATTTTCGAAATCATCTTTATATTTAATAGGTTTCAATAAAAATTTTAACCTATTAATTTCTTTAATAAAATTTCTTTGTGGAATTCGTGAACCATCTCTTAAATAAAAAATAATACATTCTTCAATTTTATCAAATGAAAAATTCAATTTATTTAATTGAATTGGTTTAAAAATAATAAAATTTTCACTTTTGGTAAAGGGAATAATTGTATATCCTATATTTTCATCAAAAATATACCAAATATTTTCTATTTTAACAATCGTATAAGAATTTATAATTCTTACATAAATTGAAAAAAGTTTGAAATCATTAAAAGATTCTTGAATTTTAATATTTTTTTTCAATTTATTATGAAATAAATACTCAACGCCAAAGAATTTAGTCGAAGATGATAAAATATTTTTTGTTTTATATCTAAAATTCGGTAATGTAAATCGTGATTTATGTTTCAATTTGATTTGATAAAGTAACATACCCGAATTAAATCCACTTGAATAAAATAATTTATGAATTAAATAATATTCATCATTATTAAAATATTCAATAATATCAAGAGTATATAAAAAATTTAATAAATAACTGTAATTAATATTAATTTTGGAAAAATTTTTTTTAAAAATTTTATTTGATTTTGAAGAAAAAAATACAATCATAGAATTCAATATTACTGAATAAATATTTCCTTTCTTAATCTTTTTTACTTTTGTAATATTTTTTTCAGATAATTCTTTGGTGGGATTAGATATTTTAGATAACATTTTTAAAAATAAATTTTTTAAAAAATTATTTTTTTACATAAACTAAAAAATATTCATTTATGTTTTTTTTATTGAAATCTATATCTATAGATTCATTAACAGAATTACCATATTCATATTTTAATGGTTTAAAAATTAAAATTTCATCGGCTAAAATTGGTTCATGAGAAATTATTTTTTTATTTTGAGTGGTTAAATTATTATCATATAAAAACCATCCATGTTTACATTTTATCAAGGCTATTTTATGATTATTATCACGCCCATTAAATGATTTCATAATAACACAAATTATAATTGAACATAAATAAAAATCTTTATAGAGAACATTTTTAATTTTTTTAATTTTGTTGCAATTGATAACAAAAAAGTTATATTTTAAATTGAATTTTTTATATTCATTAATTTCAAAATATTTTGCTTTTTCTTCTTTAAAAACTGTTTCGTAAATTAACTTATAATAAGTTAATTCATTTTTCATTAAATATATTGGTAAATTTTTAATATTATTATCAATAGCAGAAAATAATACTTTAATAATACTTGATGGATTTACATCTTTATTCATGATATTTAATTTAGAAAAATTATCACTAAAATTTTTCTTTTTAGTCAAATGTTCAAATAATTCAGTATCAGAAAATAATTTATTTAATGATATTTTATATTTTTTACTAAATGAATTTACAAATATTTTTCTGAGATTTAAAGGAATTAACATAGCCATCATTCCTCCTGACATGCAAAAATAATCAACTTTTTTCCATCCAATATCATTAAAACAATTACATTCTTTAAGATTATCATCAAAAAATGAAACTTTTTTAAAAGAATTTTCTTTAGATTTTGATTTTACGATTGAACATTTTTGGTTTATTTTAATATTATTTAATTGCTTCAGTGAAGCAATATTTTCTCGTTCGTTGATAATTTTTTTTGAAACATTTTTAATAAATTTCTTTTTTTGCATTATCTGATTTTTATTTTCTAATGTTTCATTCCGTGAAACATTTTGAGTTATTTTCAAATAAAAAAAAACACATTCAACAACTTGATCAAAAGAAAAAATAATATTATTTAATTTAATAGTTTCAAATATTATTATATTATTTTTTACAATAAAAGGAATATTTATAAAACCTATACGATCATCATAAATATACCATATATTTTTAATTTTAACAATCGAATAAGCTTTTTGAATTTTTACATAAATCGAATTTAATTCAAAATTTTTAAAATAATTTTGTATTTTAATTTTTGATTTAAAATATATATTTGTAAATAAATATTCTATTCCAATTAATTTTATAGTTGGCGAAAAAATATAACTTTCCGGTATAATAGTATTGATTAAAAAATTACTCAATCCTAAAATATTTGTTTCATTATTCATTTTAGCATAATAATATAAAATATTTATATCGGAATCAATAAGATATAATATTTTTTTTAAATATTCATTTCCGGGAATTTTAATAAAAATTTTATTTATCTTATTCAAATAAATATAATCTATTTTTTTTGAAAAATCAAGATTTAATTTTTTAATTAAAGCAGTAAATAAATTTCTGGATGCTGGAGCAAATAAAACGATCATTGAATTTAATAAAATTGAAAATAAAATTTCATTATTAAAATTATAATTTAAATTTGATGGAATTTCGGGTTGTAACCATTTAATATCCATTTTTAAATGAATATTAAAAAAATATTATAAACTTTTTTACAATTTTACGACATTGAATCCATTCGCTTGCAATTTTCTATTTGTGCGAAAATCTTTTTTTTGTGATTTGGTCATTCCAATCGGATTAAATAAAATATTTGGATTATTATAAATTTTTTTCATTGGATCATAAGTTTCGATAATTTCTTCATCATCCCAATTTTCTTCGGTATTATTTGGTACTTCAGTTCCAACAAATTTTTCCCAGGGAAATTTCGGCAAAGGTTGGTTTTGATCTTTATATTTTTCGGAAAATTCACAATTTTCATAATGTTTTTCGAGATTTTCTTTACGAATATAATGAGTGCTATTATATTTACAAACGACCATACTCCATGCATTGTTATAATAAGGACTATCTTCTTTTAACGAATTTCTACATTTCGTTATATGTGAAGCAATTTTTTCTTTTCTTAAATAATGATAAGGAACAAATGGACATTTTACTAAATTTGTATTCATTTTCCAACAATTATATAATTTTTTGTAAAAATAAAATTAAATTTTTATGTAAAAAATAAATTTTTCCTAATTTAAAGAAAAAAGTGCATTAATTTTGATTAATTTGGTGCATTTAATAATTTTCTTGATAAAGTGCATTGTGCATTTAAAAGATTTTTTTGGGTTTTTTATTGATTAATTTTACAAATATTGTAAAACCTGTCGTTTTTACAATATTCGATGATGGATGTGCATTTATTGTTGTCCATCACGACACAGGAATTCTCAACTTTGGCCATCAATTCATGATACCCGATGCGGTTGAAGATTTTTCTTCCATTTAGCCATTTTGAATCGGATTCCGGATAGTTGTTTTTCACGTAATCCCAGACGGCATTCCATTCGATTTTGTCTTCTGCAACCCACCAAATTAAAGGTTTGTCCCACATCTTTATGCAAACTTCCTTTTCGTTTTCGGAATTATAGATAAAATCCTCTAGGTTGTTTTCGAAAATCGAGATTTTGATTTGGGTTTCAACGATATCACTGCCAACTGTCTTGTTGAATGAAATCGTGACAAATCCCGAATCGCTTGAGGGTGCCTCGGTGGTCATCTCGGTGGTCATCTCGGTGGTCATCTCGGTGGTCATCTCGGGGGTGGTTGTCTCGGGTGTGGTTGTCTCGGGGGTGATCGTGGTCGTGGTGGTTGTTGTTTCAGGTACAGACGGAACAACGGCCGTACCCATAACAATCACCAGAACAATGACGACTGTCGCTAAAAAAGACAAGACGATAATTGGAACAAATCTAGATGTTCTCATTTTGAAATGAGTCGTTAAAACTGTATCAATTAATATTGATTTATCCATATTTATTGAAAAAAAAAAAAATTTTTTTTAATCAATATTTTAATAATATTGTGAATTATTCTATTAATTTACAAATATATTTTTCAAAATTTGAAAAATGACAAACATTATTATTTAAAATGGTTCATCTAAAGTAAAAATTTTTTCATTTTTAGTCGACATAATTCCGGATTTTTGATATTCGCCAACACGCTTTTCGAAAAAATTTGTTTTTCCGTCAAGAGAAATATTTTCCATAAAATCAAAAGGATTTTTTGTATTATATTCCTTTGAGTATCCTAGTTCAGTTAGAAGACGGTCAGCCACAAATTTAATATATTCCGCCATTAAATCACAATTCATTCCAATTAATTTAACTGGAATTGCTTCAGTTAAAAATTCTATTTCAATAGATACTGCTTCACAAATTATTTCTTTAATTCGTTTTTCAGATGGTTTTTTTATTATTTCTTTAAAAATTTCGCATGCGAAATCTGTATGGAGACCTTCATCACGGGAAATTAATTCATTACTAAAGGTTAAACCAGGCATTAATCCTCGTTTTTTTAACCAAAAAATAGATGCAAAACTTCCGGAAAAAAATATTCCTTCAACGGATGCGTTTGCTACAATTCTTTCGGCAAAAGATATATTATTTGATTTTATCCATTTTAAAGCCCATTCGGCCTTTTTTTTTATGGTTGGAATTGTTTCAATTGCATTAAAAAGTCGAAGGCGTTCATCAAAATCTTTAATATAAGTATCAATCAACAAACTATACATTTCGCTGTGTATATTTTCCATAGCGATTTGGAACCCATAAAATGATCTGGCTTCAGCAATTTGTATTTCTTGTGATAAACGTTCGATAATATTTTCATTTACAATTCCATCAGATGCCGCAAAAAATGCTAAAACATGTGATATAAAATATTTTTCTTCTTTTTTTAATTTATTCCAATCATTTAAATCTTTTGATAAATCAACTTCTTCAGCTGTCCAAAAACTTGCTTCTGCTTTTTTATACATTTTCCATATATTATCATATTTGATTGGAAAAACAACAAATCGTTGAATATTTTTTTTCAACAATGGCTCTTCGAATTCAATTGGTTGTCCATAATTTATTGTATTTAATGATTCTGCTATCAAATTTATATCAGAATTTGATGTTTTTGATGAATTTATGGGAATATTAATTTTAGTAACATTTACCGGCGGTAAATTGTTACTCAAAAGTTTAGTAATATTTAAATATTTAATATCGTTTTCCATTTTATTTACAAATGTTTTATTTATAAATAAAAAAATTTTATATTTTTTTCAAAATTTTTGAAAAATAAAATAATAAAATATTTTTTAAATATAATATTTTTGCTAATTTAAAAATATTATGATTATTCAAGAGTTTTAAAATATAATTAATATTTTTATAATAAAGTTAAAAAATATTAAATTAATCTAAATCTTTTAATAAAATATACTATATTACATGCTTAACAATTATAAATTCTTTTTTCTAATCCAGAAGGCATTTAATGGCTACTCCACCAATTTATTTTTAATTTTTCTCAAAAATAATCTTTTTTATAAAAGATTCATCATTTGATATTTTAATAAAGAATTTATCAATTTAATAAATTTTTAATTAAATTTTTTTACATTTTTGTTATAATTTTATATGAAATTGTGAAGATTTATTAACAGAAATTTATGTTTATAATTAAATTATTTTACAACAATTTTATTTTACATAATTTTCAAGTTTTGAATGTTGACGAAATATTTTTTATTAAAATCTGAAATGTAATTAAATATTTAATAATGAACAGTATATTCTCGAGCTTTCCATCCGTCTTCAGGTTTTGTAAAAATATTTCCTTTTTTGGGGCATACTCGAATTGTTCCAAATCGAGTAGGATATGATAAACAAACTGCATTTTTAAATATTGTATTTACTTCTTCAACCAACACATCACCATTTTCATTTATTGGTATTTCGTGTAATTCAGATGAAGATTTGTTTTTAATTTTTATGCACATTTTAGAAATTTGTTTTAATTGAATTTTTTCATCGACCATTTTTATTTTTACAATTTTGGAATTTAGCTCTAATGATATTGAATTTAACAATAAATTAATTTTTATAATTTCTTCTGTTAATTTATCTAATTTTTTAGTTGACTCATTAAAATCAATAATTAATGTTTCAAATTTTGAGAACAATTCGGATAATTTTTTTTTTAAATCCGAATTGTTCTCAAAATTTGAAAAATCATTTATAATATCAGTTTCGATTAATGCATGCTCTGATGCCATTTTATCAATTATTCAATATTTTTAAACTTAATTTTTTAATAAAAAAATTTTATAATTAATAGTATTGAAATACTAAAAATATTTTATTTAAAATGGTTTGATTTAAAAATTTAAATAGAAAAATTCATCAAATTTCTTATAGAAAATCCAAAAAAAATTAACAACTAAAAATATAATCGAGATATGTTTAAACCTGTTTTTTTGAAAAAATATTTTTATAAAATTAATGTTTTTAAAATTATACACAAATAATTCTATGTAAAAAATATTAATAATATTAAATTGAATTTAAACTTTAAATTATAATTTTTTAAAATTTTTACTTGAAATTATCCACTTAAATTGAATTTAAAGTTTAAAAATTTTTTTTTGAAAATTTAAATTATCCACCAGTGTTATTTAAATAAAATTTAAAAATTTTATAAAAATAAATTTTATTAAAATTATATTAATTTTTTATTTTTATGACAATGTCATAAAATGAATTAAAATATAAATATTTTAATTCATTTTTTAATCCATTTTTTTATTAATATCTCCTGAATTAGGATATGATTTTTTTTCATTATTTGATTTGTCTCCAGAAGTCGATGTTTGACCCGAATTTGATTTTGGTTTATCCATTGTTTTTTGAGTTGAGGTTTTTTAAGAGTTTAAAAAAAAATAAAAAAAAATTTATGGTATATTTTTAAAAAATATTAAATTAAATATTATTTTTTAAAAATATATTTAATTTAAAAAATAACATTTGCGACAAACGGACATGTAAATTTCCGCGCCTCCAATTACTTCCAATTTTTGATCTTCATTTACCCTTTTAGAAAAAGAAGCATTTCCATAACATATTTTACAAATAGCTTTTAATTTTACAACCTTTTCAGCTAATGGAATAAGTTTCAATATATTTCCAAATTCCTCCCTTTTAAAAGTTCCATCTAATGCAGCGACAATGATAATTTTTCCTTTATTCGCCATATATTCACAAAAATCGGCACAATCAGGAAAAAATTGACCTTCGTCAATTCCAATCACATCATAATTGTTTTCTAAAATTTCTTTAGATAAATCGAAAAGATAATTTGTTGAAGTTGCTTTCATTTTTTGATTATCGTGAGTTGCAATCGAATCCTGTTCATATCTCAAATCTTTAGCATATTTAATTATAAAACAAGAATATTGTGTATATTGATATCGTTTTAATAGACGAATTAATTCTGTTGATTTACCGGAAAACATAGGACCCAAAATAACTTGTATTTTTCCATTATTTTCTTTTTGGTTAATCGACGACATGATTATATTTATTAAAATTTTAATAAATTTAAATATTTATAATCAATTAAAATAAAATTTAAATTTAAATAAAATTCAATAAATTTAAATTTTATTTTAATTACTTAAATATTTAAATTTATTGCCTTAACATAAATATTTTTATAAAATGGGTTTAGCAATTGTCTTCAAATTTGCCGATGGTACTTCTGAAGATGTATGCATGTGTTATAGTTCGTTTTCCAGAAAAGTAATGACAATCGATGATATGATTAAATGGGATTTTAATGATTGTGAAGGTACTTATTCTGGACCGGCTTTAGAATTTTTAATTGATCGATTGATTGCTAGCGGTTATTTATTTAAAAAATATGATCCAATGCCTATTAAAGCTACTTTTTGCTAAAATCCTAATTTTCATTCATTGAATGAAAATGTTTAAAAAATTATTTAAGAATTCGACAAGTAATATTAATTCGACGATATTCGTCAATTTCTTTGGGTTTTTCTGTACGATGTTGGTGTGTGATTTGGAAATCATGTCCAGACATAATTAACAAAAGTTCATTACAAGTTTCGATTGTAAATAAATTTTCATTTTTATTATCTTTAATAGAAAATATTCTTCGACCTTCAGGTTTATTAAAAAATGTTAAACTGACGATCGGTCCTTGTATTCCACCATCAGCATGCCAATTTATACATTCTTGATTCTGATAATAATTAATAACAGTCGCATTAAAACGTAAATTAGAGTTGATGAAATCTTCTAACCAAGGATGCTCGGAAATCATTGTTTTGTTTTTGGCTAATTTATGAAATTCATTTGTAAAAAATATTTCTAAATCATCTTTTAAACGACAAAGATTTTCATCTACCGTTACTGGAGGTTTGCCGCCAAAATTATGATTTTTATTAAAACGACGATGTCGACGAGGAACAATTTTTCCTCGAAATTTTGATGATTCAAGGGGCCTAGTCGCCCATAACGATTCGAAAGACCAATTATCTCGTAGATTAAATTTAGACCAAGTCCAACCCGTTTGCATAGATAAATATACATTTGGTTGAATAATTTTTGTTTCTAAATTAGATGTTGGTATAAAATTAAAACATTGTTTTCTTTTTTTATATTTTATTTCATTTTGAGTGGCATCCATTTTAAATAATGTTTTCTAATTATTAAAATTAATAAAAATATTTTTTAAAAAAATTTTATGTGCAAGAATTAATTCTTTTCTAAATATTATACTATCAAATTTTAGTAATATTTTTTTACAAATTTTTATATGGGTTAATTTTGTGATAGTCGATTTTTAATTAATAATTAAAACGATTTGGAAACATTGTTTCCAAATAAAAAAGTTGATTATTCACAATCCAAAACAATTAATCCGGCTTGGGCAAGTCCCTCGGCTTGGGCAAGTCCCTGTGCATAACCAAATTTATGATCAAAACTTGTAGGATAAATTTTTGAAAATGAAGCAAAAATTTTTTTACAAATTTTGATTTTTTGCTCATTTGAGATTGAATCAGTTTCTGAAATATCTTTTTCAGAAACTGATTCTATCGAACCAGTTTCTGAAATAGATATTTCAGAAACTGATTCGATAGAATCATTTCTAGGTCTTTTAGCTGAAGTTTTTTTTAAATTTTGTATTGAAGAACGTTTCCCAGTTCTCGCCTCACAATTTTGTGTTGAACGAACATTTCCTTCTTTTTCCACACAATCTTGGGCGGAAGAACTGTTTCCTTCTTTTTCCGCGCGATCTTGGGCGGAAGAACTGTTTCCTTCTTTTTCCACACAATCTTGGGCGGAAGAATCGTTTCCTTCTTTTTCCACACAATCTTGGGCGGAAGAACTGTTTCCTTCTTTTTCCACACAATCTTGGGCGGAAAAATCGTTTCCTTCTTTTTCCACACAATCTTGGGCGGAAGAACTGTTTCCTTCTTTTTCCACACAATCTTGGGCGGAAGAACTGTTTCCTTCTTTTTTGTTTTGTATTAAAAACATTTTTTTATCTCTAAAAACAATAAATGGAAGTTTATCGCTCATTTTAATAAATTTTTACTACTGTTAAAAACAAAAAAAGAAACGAACGCTCATAATTTATATTTAAAATTTTTTGTTCAAAAAAAAATTTTATTACATCAAAAAATTTTATATTTTTATTTTATTTTTCATAAATAAATTAAAACTTTATAAAAAGTTATTTGGATTCAAAGATTCCAAATTTTATAAAACAATTATTTTTCTAAATTATATTTTGGAAAATATTTAAACAGATATGTCAAACCATCTTTTTTTAAAAAAATCTAAAATTTTTAAAAATTTGTTATGTGATTATCTTATTTTAAAAATCTAAATATTTTTTATATTTTGGTTAATTTTATGATAAAAATTGATTTTTTTTGGAAACTGTTTCCAAAGTTTTAAAAATATAAAAAAATTAACCAATATTCAAAAAAGAATCGGTTTTGATTTTTTATGTGAATAATTTATTTAATACATATTTTGGTATTCTTCTTTAATTTTATACATATTTTGGGTTTCTTCGTTGAATTTATCCAAAAATTTTAAAAATGATTTAATAGTTTTATTATTTTTCTTTAATCTATCATGGTCTTCATCTTTTTCTTCATCAATATTCGATAGTTTTTTAATTCATTTTTTCTTTATCAATATTTGATGAAAACATTATTTCTTCATCTTTGAAAGCAATAAATTGAGATTCGACGTTCATTTTTATTATTTCATTTTAAAAATAATAAATTTTTTTAAAAAAATTTATAAAATTTTTTGAAATCTTTGATTTCAAAATTTATAAAGAATAAAAAAATATTATTATTCTAAAATATTTAAACCTGCTTGCGCCAATCCTATAATTCGTCCTAAATATTTTTTATTAGATTCAAAGAAAAATACTTGGTTAATATCATAGAAAATTTTTTCAATTAAATTGAATTTTTCTTTAAATGATGAATCTTCATCATATTTTTTAATTACATTTAAACCTACTAACGCCAATCCTCTAGATCGACCTAATTTAAATTCATCATCATCATCATCATTATTTTCGGTAATATTATTTAAAATTTTTCTACAAATTTCGATTTTGTTATTACAATATAAACATTGATTATTTTCCGAGGAATTATTTGGTTTTTCGGAAATTTTTTGAATTTTTTGGTTCAAAGATAAATCAATATTTTGATTTTGAGAAGGGGTTTCATTCTTAAAAATTGGTGGTGGAATATCGACGCTCATTTTATTGCTTTAAAAATAATTGTGAAAATTACAATTATATTGATTTTATTATTTTATAATAAATTTTATTTAAAAAAAATTTTATATTTTTTTTTTTACATTTTATTAAATTATTTGCTCAATTGAGCAAATTTTTTTTTTTTTTTTTGAATTTTTTAAAACTTTTTTTTTAATTCATTCAAAGAAAAATTGGGTATTTTTTTTTGAATTCATCCAAAAAATAGTATTCGGATTCTTGAAGTCGTGTTCCGTTGGACATTTTTTGTTGAAATTCCAATGCTTTTTTTTGAACTTTGTCCATGTAAGATCCAGACAAAATTTCTAATTCACCATCAGATTTCGAAAAATCATACATTTTTAGAATGTAAGTGATTTCATTCTGAAACAGTTCTTCATTGTTTGCCAGTTTATCGATTAAATGTTTGGCGTTAGAAATTATTTCTAACATCAATTCAAAATCGTAATCAATTTTAGTGACCATTTTGGTTTAATTGATTTTTTTATTGAAAAATTAATTAAATAAAAATTTTATTTAATTGATTTTTTAATAAAAAAATCAATTACCATGGATTTTCGGAATCTTCTTGTATTACTCTAATATATTTACTTTGATCGAAAGTATTTCGATCAAATGAAAACGGTGTTTCGATTTTTGGAAAAAAAAATGGAGGATTAACTCCTCTTTGTATTTGTTTTATTTGAGCATCTGAATCAGCATGATATGGATTTACTCGAGGTAATGGCAATACATATTCTAGTTGCCATTTTGATACAATTTCATTTTCGGAATTCGCGGACGTAACAAAAGAAAATTTGTTGAATATTAAACCGGGAATCAAAGCCCAATATTCATTTGGAACAATATCATTTTCCAAAAAAATTAACTTTTGAGTGGGCATAAATGGACGATAATTAACCAACAATCTCATTTTTTTATTTGTAATTTTGATAGATATTTTTATTTGATCTCCATATTTTTCTAAATACCAATTAAAGAATTTTTCATATTCGAAAATTTTTGCGGGTTCTAATGGCGCCCATCTTATTTTTCCTTTAGGATATTCTAAAAGTGGATATCCGGACCATGCTCGCCGATCCAAAATATGAAAAAGTTCTTGTTCATTTTGGGTTAATTGAAGAATAACTGACGGATTTAGATCCGGTATGATACGTTTATTATCATTAAATTCCATTTTACTAATAAATGTAATTTTTTTGGAAATAAAAAATTTTAATATAATTAAAAATGAAATTTACTTTATTTGATTTAAAATCTATTTTAAATTCTGATATAAAAAATAATTCATTTTTATTTTATAAAATAAATAATTTATATTATGATGAATTAGAAGAAATTATTTTAAAAAATGGAGGGATAATAAAAAAAATTTTAACAAATAAAATAGATTTTGTAATAACTTCAGTAAATTATGATTCTATTATTGAAAAATTAATCAAAAAACAAATCACAATTTTGCAATTAGTTTCTTAAACAAATTTATAGTCTAATACATTTACGTTTTTTTATTTTATTTTCTTGTATTTCAGAATATTTTTTTATATTTTGAATATTACTTTTAAATAAAACAAAAAGTATATTTAAATCTATTTCATTTTTTGTAAAATATTCATTTGTAATTAATCTTCTAAAAAAAATTGATTTAAATACATTTGTTGGCTGAAATTCTTCGAATTTACAATTATAAATAATATAATAATTATTTTTATTTGGAAAAAGTAAATGATTAAATACTTTCGAAAAATGTAAACAAATTAATTTTATAAATTTTTCATTACATTTATAACAAATATTATTTTTTATTTTTATCATTTTTTCAATTTGTACATTACAATAATTATTTTCAGATTTTATTACATTATAAAACTCAATTGCATCATTAATTGATTTTAAAAAAAAAAATTCCTTAATCGTACAATAAAAAACTTCTTTTAAAAAACTTTTAAATAAAGAAATATTATTAAATTCGATGTTTAATAAAGGTAAATATTTTAAAAAATTATTTTTATCGGTTGCTAATAAAATATAATTTTTAAAATTAAGTATTTCAGAATCGGACATTATTCTTTTAGATTTTTTTTTAAAATTTTTCTTTTTAAACATTATATCACAACATGTTGACGACATTTTACAAAATCTTTCTAATCATTTTTTATTTTAAAAATATTTATAAATAAATTTTACTAATTTTATTTTTAAAAATATTTATTTATAAATATTACTAATTTTATTTTTAAAAAATTTAAAAATACGTATGTGAAAATTGAATTAACATTATC